>CAACWN010000177.1_pt1 | contig 59162 bp, 53 predicted proteins | sample 2275671 | NCBI WGS metagenome assembly CAACWN01 (sample SAMEA5312464, study PRJEB27640) | indoor metagenome | biome: indoor environment; feature: controlled; material: polymer furnished wood metals | place: Austria | collected 2011-04-21 | reverse complement strand
ATGGCAGAGTAAAACTTGAAGTGCGACATAAACCACCTAATTAATTTAAAGGGTTTATGGAGTATATAAAATTGTCATACCATCATCTTAACTTTGAAGATCGTACTGCATTAATGCTTGAGTCAAGAAAAGAAGGCTTTTCAGCCAGAAAATTTGCTGAACTCATTAAAAGACATCCTAGTACGATCTATCGTGAGCTTAAAAGAAATAGCATCAATGACGTTTATCAAGCTCGATATGCTTCTGATAACACTTTTGCTAGACGTAGACGTGGTCACAGAAAACTCAAAATCGATTCAATCCTCTGGAAATTTATTGTTGAAGCGATCCGTTGTTTATGGTCTCCTCAGCAAATAGCAAAGCGTTTAAAGACATTTCCTGATTTGGATCAAACAATGAATGTAAGCCATACAACGATTTATTCAACGATACGAGCATTACCCAAGGGTGAGTTGAAAAAAGACTTATTATCCTGTCTGCGTCATGAAAATAAAAAGCGAAAAGCTAACGGTGAACCTAAAAAAGATTCTATATTACAGGATATTAAAACTATTCATGAGCGCCCAGCCGAAGTTCAAGAAAGAAAAATACCGGGTCATTGGGAAGCTGATTTAATTAAAGGTAAAGACAATAAAAGTTCGATAGCAACACTTATTGAACGAAATACACGGCTCTGTATCTTGGCAACATTACCTGATGCAAAGGCAGAATCAGTGCGCAAGGCTTTAACTGAAGCTCTGAAATATTTACCTGCAGAACTGCGTAAAACGTTGACCTATGACCGTGGACGCGAGATGTCAGAACATAAAATACTCGAAGAAGATTTAGGCATAGATGTATATTTCTGTGACCCACATTCACCTTGGCAAAAAGGCACATGCGAAAATATGAATGGTTTAATTAGGCAATATTTACCTAAAGGGATTGATTTAAATCAGGCAGATCAGCATTATTTAAATCAAGTTGCCATGTCACTGAATACTCGTCCTAGAAAGGCGTTAGATTGGCTTACACCATTAGAGAAATTTGCTCAGCTTGTTGATTATCATATGGCTTTTGAAACTGTCGCACCTCATGTTTGAATTCGCCATGCTTTTATATTCCAATCATTTTGAAATAAATTAATATTGATCCGCTTTAGTAACGCGTTTTAAAGACGGATCTTTGGCTTCTCGGATTAAACGTTCCACATGGGTCATTTGGTGGCGTATCGCTTTGCCATATTGAAATAAAATCATTTCCCCTGGTGCAAAGGCTGTCCACGCTTCATTTTGAGTCAACGGTTCGGTAGTAATCACGGCCACGCGATCCTCTGCGGTAGTCACTTGACTAAAATCGACTTCAACATCAATGTCGATCAGCTGCGCAGGTTTAAATGGGTACTCACGCACCAACCAATGCAGTTTGGTAATGGCATAACTAAACAAGGCTTGTCCATTCGATAAACAAAAATTGAACGTGCCATGCTCCGCAATCCGTGGAGAAATATCCGTTAATAAATCAAAAACTTGATCTAGACTTGGCTCGATATAGCCAAACTTGTTCACCAGCTGATCAAGTAAATAGCAAAATGCACGTTCACTGTCGGTATTGCCAACTGGGGTAAAGCGTCCTGAAAGTACAGGATCAAAGTCATGCAAATCGCCATTATGCGCAAAAATCCACTGTCGCCCCCATAGCTCACGGCTAAATGGATGTGAGTTTTCTAAGTTAATTTTTCCCTGCGTCGCTTTGCGGATATGGGCAATCACATTGCGTGATTTGATCGGATAGTTCCGAATTAATTCAGCAATCGGCGACTCAACTGCAGATTGATTGTCAACGAATAAACGGCAGGCTTTATCCTCAAAAAAAGCTATCCCGAAACCGTCACAATGGTCTGAAGTAATCCCCGCGCGCTGTGAAAAGCCTCGAAATGAAAAGGTAATATCAGTCGGTGTTGCACAGTTCATTCCGAGCAGTTGGCACATAATCTTGATCTTATTTAAACATATTTATTTATGATGGTTTTATTGTGCATGAGTCCTGACTGGCTTGCAATTCACAATGCTTCATAACCCGAACACATTCACGCATAAAACTATTTTTATAAAATGCATAGGCCTAAAAAAAGCCTCCGAAGAGGCTTTTTTAAAATGCTAGTGTTTATTACTGCGATTGGTAATTAATGTACCGACACCATGATCGGTGAAAATCTCCAACAACGTTGCATGTGGCACACGACCATCCACAATATGCGCGCTTACCACACCACCTTTCACCGCATCTAGAGCACAACCCACTTTCGGAATCATCCCGCCGTAAATCACGCCCGTTTCAATGAGACGGTCAACTTCTTGGGTGGTTAGACCCGTGAGCAGGTTTTTATTTTCATCTAAAACACCTGAAATATTGGTCAACAAAATCAGCTTTTCAGCACCTAAAGCTTCAGCCACTTTTCCAGCCACCAAATCCGCGTTGATGTTATAAGTATTGCCCTCTTCATCCACACCTAAAGGTGCAATCACAGGAATAAAATCACCACTGGTAAACATTTCCAATACATCGGTTTTAACACTGGTCACTTCGCCCACTAGGCCTAGATCAATTTTTTGTACCGTGCCATCTTCCGCAGTTTTTTCCATCAGTAACTTTTGTGCACGCAGTAAATTACCATCTTTACCCGTTAAACCAATGGCACGACCGCCATGTTGGTTAATCAAGTTCACGATAGATTTATTCACACTACCGCCCAACACCATTTCAACCACTTCCATGGTCGCTGGATCGGTCACTCGCATACCATCAATACGATCCGACTCACGCCCCAATTGCTTTAAAAACGAATCCACTTGTGGACCGCCGCCATGCACCACGATTGGATTTAAACCGACGGTTTTTAACAAAACGATGTCACGTGCAAACGAGCTCTCAAGCTCAGGATCGGTCATTGCATTGCCACCATATTTCACTACTAGCGTTTTTCCAGCAAAACGTTGAATATACGGCAAAGCTTCAGTCAGGACTTGTGCTTTGTCGAGGCCAGTATGTTGATGTGGCATGTGCCTCTCCTTAATGGGCGTCTAATAGGTCTTGTGCAATCTGCGGATAATCTGCCGTCAGCATGTGCACAAAGTTATGGCGAATTTGATGGAGCCGCTGATCACTGTCCGCGTCGAAACGCACGGTAAAATACTCGCCCGTATTCGATGCTCGAATAATGCCAAATCCATCCTCAAAATCAAGTCTTACGCCATCAATTTTACTCATTTCTGCTTGAAAGTGCTGACTTTGTTTTTCCACATTCGCTAAAACCAGCGCGGGTGAAATCTGATGGGTGCTGATATAAATATCCTCTGTACTGGCACGTTCTGGGTAGTCTGCCAGTGCTTCGGACAAAGTGCATTGCTTCAAACTTAAGTATTCCAGCACACGTAGTGCGGCATATAAACCATCGTCATAACCAAAGCCACGACCATCATTAAATACATAATGCCCTGCATATTCACCGCCAAAAACCGCATGCCCTTCAGATTGCGCCAAATATTTCCGCAAAAAAGAACTACCTGTGCGAATCATTTTTGGAATACCGTGATGGGCCAATACTGTATTTCGAACCATGGTGGAACATTTCACATCAAAAACCACTTCATGTGCTGGATGATCAGCCAAACACATGTGCGCAAACAAGGACAATAAACGGTCTGCTGAAATGATTACGCCCTTTTCATCAATCAATACAACACGGTCACCATCCCCATCAAAGGCAATACCGATATCGGCATGCTGCTGTTGCACGGCGTTTCGTAGTAGATCTAGATGTTTGGCTTGAGATGGATCGGGGGCATGTTCAGGAAATTCACCATTGGCCTCACAGCGTAAAGCATGCACCTCACAGCCGAGTTTCTTTAAGACCAAAACGGCACAACGCCCCGCTGAACCGTATAAACCATCCACCACGACTTTATAGGGTCGCGGTTGAGGCATGAGCTGTATATCATTGAGCAATGCCGCCTGATAAGCCAGACAATATTCAGGCACGATCTGATGTGGCAACGTTTGCCAGTTCATCTCTGCATGGCTGTCAAAATATTCATTTGCATCGCGTGCCACCTGTTGGATTGCCTCAGGTAAAGGAGGCTCACCCTGCATAATCCATTTGATCCCATTATCCGACTTCGGATTGTGGCTGGCTGTCACCATAATGCCATTGCCGTCGAACTGACGTGCCGTGTAATACAACACAGGACTAGCACAACATCCGATGATTTGCGCATCTAAGCCCTGTTTAAGACATTCTTTGTAAATAATTTCTGCAAAAGCAGGACTGCTTTGTCTAGCATCATAACCAATGGCTAAACGTGTCTGCCCAGTCTTTAAATATTGAGTTGCGAGCGCTTGTGTAATGGCACGAATCAGCTCAGCACTCATAACATCCAATTTGCCACGGATGTCATAGGCACGAAAAATATGTGCAGGAAATTTTGGCTGAAAATCCATAGGTCTAACTTCTAATTTATTCAGATCAACAGCTCTTTCAGCTGTCCTTGTTGTTATGCTTAACGCTGGGTTTAATTTTACTAAGGATTCAAAAAAGAGTTGTAACTTTTTATGAACTAAAAATGATCATTCAGCATTAAAACAACAAAGCCTCTTTCAAGGAGAGGCTTTGTTGTTTTACTTTATCACTGAGAGATTAGTTTTGACCAGTATGTCCGAAACCACCTGCACCACGTTCTGTCGCTTCAAATTCATTTACAATATCGAACTGGGCTTGAATCACAGGTACGAGTACATACTGTGCAAGACGTTCACCTGGCTCTAAACTGAAAGCTGTTTGGCTACGGTTCCAAACCGACACCATCAATTCACCTTGATAGTCCGAATCAATTAAACCCACCAAGTTACCCAAAACAATGCCGTGCTTATGACCTAGGCCTGAACGCGGTAAAATTAAACCAGCAAAGTGTGGGTCTTCAATATAAATAGATAAACCTGTTTTGACCAAAACAGTTTGTCCCGGTTCGATGACGGTCGCAGCATCGACACATGCACGAAGGTCTAAGCCTGCTGAACCCGTTGTCGCATAGGTTGGCATTGGCCATTCATTGCCTAAACGTGAATCCAACACTTTAACCTGAACTTTCATTCTCTTTTTCCTAGTACAATAAATTTCTAAAATAAAAAAATATTTAGCGCTTAATCAATGCACGTAAATTATCTAAATAATGCTGCGCTTGTAATTTCGGATCGACATTGCCCGCCAGTTTCTTTTTACGCCCCAGCCATTCCAACTCATCTTGCGGCAACTCATCCAAGAAACGACTTGGTGTCATTTGCTTCATTTGACCGCCCGCCTTACGTTGTTCTGCAAGCGTGATGGTTAAACCCTGACGCGCACGGGTAATGCCCACGTACATCAGGCGACGCTCTTCCTCAACCGTATCTGCGGCAATCGAGTTTTTATGCGGCAGTAACTCTTCCTCAAGACCGATCAGATAGACATATGGAAACTCAAGCCCTTTGGATGCATGCAGCGTGAGCAGGTTTACTTTGTCAGTGTCTTCTTCTTCTTGCTGCTGCTCTAACATATCCAGCAACACCATTTTACGAATTACACTTTCAATGTTTTTCTCATCAACATCTTCAGCACGGTTAATCAAACTTTGAATACTGCTATACAACACTTCAATATTATCCAGCTTGGTTTTTTCTTGCGCAGGCGTCGCCGCAGACTCTTTGACATAGTCGATATAACCCGCTTCAACCATCATCTTGCGAATAATCGGTACAGGTTCATCATCCTCAAGCAACTCACGGGTAAAGGTGGTAATAAAGTCTGCAAACTCCGCCAACTGCGTGGTGGCTTTTTTAGGAATCACCATGGTGAGACGTTGATCACCCGCTGCAGAGAGCAAAGACAAATGATTTTCTTGTGCAAACAGACCCAGCTTTTCTAAAGTCACAGGCCCAATGGCACGTTTAGGTGTATTGATAATTCGCAAAAATGCACTGTCATCTTCAGGATTAATAATGACGCGCAAATAACTCATCACGTCTTTGATTTCAGCTCGTCCGAAGAACGACTGACCACCTGATAATTTGTACGGAATCTGCATTTGACGCAGTTGTGTTTCCAGTGCACGTGCTTGAAAATTACCCCGATACAAAATGGCGTAATCTTTCCAATTTTTACCATTCATCAGTTTATGCGTAATTAAGTCTTTTACTACACGTTCTGACTCATCGTCATCATTGCGGCACGTAATCACTCGAATTACTTCACCATGACCTTTATCTGACCACAGTTTTTTATCAAAAATATGTGGATTGTTACCAATCACAGTATTGGCCGCTTTTAAAATACGACTGGTCGAACGATAGTTCTGTTCGAGTTTAATCACTTTTAAATTGTGAAAATCTTCATTCAGCAAAGCCATGTTTTCAGGCTTGGCACCACGCCATGCGTAGATCGATTGGTCATCATCACCCACCGCAGTGAACTGTCCCATCACCCCGACCAGCAATTTCACCAAAATATACTGTGCGGTGTTGGTGTCTTGATACTCATCGACCAATAAATAGCGAATACGGTTTTGCCAGCGCTCACGTACTTCTGCATTTTCTTGTAAAAGACGCGTCGGCATCACAATTAGGTCATCAAAATCGACCGCATTATAGGCACGTAAATTACGCTCATACAGTTGATACAAGTGCGCAAACTGAACATCTTCTGCGGTTTCACAGGTGGTGTGTGCTTGCTCAGGCGGAATCAGATCATTTTTCCAATCTGAAATCATCTTCATGGCTTTGGCAATCAGTTCTTTACTTTCCGCACCGGATAAATTGTCACGGTGCATCAAGTCCATCAAAATACGCTTACAGTCGTCCGCATCTAAAATAGAAAAATTATTTTTTAATGGTGTGTGTTTCAGCTCTAAACGCAGCATGTTTAGGCCAAAGGTGTGGAAGGTCGAGACTGAAAGCCCTTTTGCCTCTTCACGTGACAGCAGCTTGGTGACACGTTCTTTCATTTCGCGTGCTGCTTTGTTGGTAAACGTCATCGCGGTAATACGATAAGCAGGAATGCCGCAGTGTTTCACCAAGTAGGCAATCTTACGGGTAATCACCGAAGTTTTACCTGAACCAGCCCCTGCAAGTACTAACAAGGGTCCTTGAGTATATTTCATGGCTTCAAGTTGCTTGTCATTTAACTGACTTGCCAGTGACATAGTCTTTCCTCTATTTCATTCCGAGCTCGATTATAGTCATCTCCGCTACAGATGCATAATGCAAATTCATATTTTAACAGTCATAAAAAAAACCACCCGAAGGTGGTTTTTCAGTCTTCAATAAAAATTATTGAATTGCGTAGATGCTGATTTCTACACGACGGTTTTGCTCACGGCCTTCAGCAGTCGCGTTAGACGCGATTGGGTTTGCTGAACCTTGACCTTGTGCATTAATACGTGTTGTAGAAACACCTTGAGATGCCAAGTAGCTTGCTACAGATTGCGCACGCGCTTGAGACAGAGGAATGTTGATTGAATCATTACCTGTGCTGTCTGTATAACCTGTTACAAGAATACCGCTCTTGTTATCTTCAGTTAAGGTTTGTGCAACTTTGTTTAAAGTTGAATAAAAGTTCGGCTTGATGTTTGATTTATTGGTATCAAAGGTAATGTTACCCGGCAGAACCAAACCTACAGAGCCATCTGGATTACGGTTAACTTCTACACCAGTACCCGCCATTTGTTGGCGAAGTTTCTTCTCTTTGTTGTCAAGGTAAACACCCGTTGCACCACCGACAACTGCGCCAATCGCTGCAGCACGGTTGTTTTGACGGCTCGTGTTTGCGTTTCCTTTAGAAATACCATAACCAGCAGCAGCACCAATTAAGGTTCCTAATGCAGCTTTATCGTATTCTACACCACCAATGTTATTACCAGTGCTTTGACAACCTGTAAGAACCATTGCCCCAACGACTGCGGAAATTGCTAGTGCACGCATCGCATGCCTCCTTCTTTGTGTGTTTTGTTTATAGAACGAATATTGTCGTAAAACGATGATCTAGACCATTGATTTTTTGTTAATAATAAAGCCTTTATTTACAATATGTAATAAAAAATTTCCTTTTCAAGACTTTCTTCGTCACAATTTCTACACAGTTAATGTTTGGTGCTTTTCTATTTGATCATCCCGTACTATATTGACCTTTAGAAAATAGAACGAGTTGCGAAACGCATTATATTTTAGGGTTTATTTTTATGTCATCGCCAAACCAAAAACAACCTTTATTAAAAAAAATCACCCGTGGTCTAACTGTTGGTTCAGTCATTACAGGCAGTACTTTTTTTCATGGCCCGCCAGTGCTCGCGCTTGGCCTGACCAAACTGTTTAAAAAATCAAAAAAAGTGGATGAGACCAATATTCAAATCACCAACAGCTGGCTTGCTGTGAACAATTATTTAATCGATCATGTCCTACCCAACACGAAATGGGACATTTCTGTCGATGATGATCTTGAGCTGAGTATGCAGGGTCGTTACCTGATGACTTGCAACCATCAAAGTTGGGTCGACACCACGGTTAACCAATATTTTGGTTTAACCCGTATGCCCCTTACCCGCTTCTTTACCAAGTGGGAACTTATTTTTATTCCATTTGTCGGCCAAGCCTTTAAAATTCTAGGCTTCCCGATGATGAAGCGGCATAGTAAAGAACAAATTGCGAAAAACCCTGCGTTGAAAACACGCGATATGGAAGAGGCACGTAAGTCTTGTGAACAACTGCTTAGCCAACCATTCACCCTGTTAAATTATTTGGAAGGCACGCGTTTTACACAAGAAAAACATGCACAGCAGCAGTCGCCTTACCAAAATTTACTTAAACCGAAAGCGGGTGGCTTGGCCTTAGCCTTAAGTATTTTAGGTAATGACATTGATGCCTTGGTAGATATGACCATTGTCTATCCCGACGGCGCACCTGGCTATAGCGAATTTTGGCTCGGGGAAGTCCCACGGATTGCGGTCAATTTACGTAAAATTGATATTCCTGCATGGGTACTCGCTGGAAACTATGAAGACGATGCAGACTTTCGTGAACAATTCCAACAGTGGGTCGATCAACTTTGGACTGAAAAAGACCAGTTGATTGAAAAAATGAAAGCCAAATACTCAACCTCCAATTTAACCGAGTAAGGGTCTATGCATGATGCAGAATAACCAAGTCAAAAAGTCTAAATATCATCAGGTTGATCCACAAAGTTTGTATTTCAAACTGTTTTTGATCTATGACATTTTTATGGTGTTTCTCATCATTTTTAACTTGTTTTGTTTGTGTGCTAATTTTTTTATCATGAGCAATATCGGTGGATGGTTTTTCCATGCCATTCACCTAGAAAGTGTCTTAAGCTTCTATCGTGAGCATTTGCATCCGTGGGTCATCACCACAGAAGCTTGGTTTATTCTGTTCTTGATTACTGAATTATTGGTGCGTTGGGGCATTGCCATCGTGTATCGACACCATCGTCGCTGGTTTTTCTTTCCCTTTATTCATTGGTACGAAATTTTAGCAATTATCCCTCATTTACGCTTTTTAAGATTATTCCGCGCGGGAGTGATTGCTTTTCGACTGCATGAATTAGGCTATAACGTCATTCCTCCATCGGTACAAGCGAAGGGCAAATTTTACTATCGCGTAGTGATGGAAGAACTGTCTGACCGTGTGGTTATTACTGTATTGGATGGGGTGAAGCACGAATTAAATACCAGCTCGACCCATAAAAAAATTATTCATGACCTCGTCGATCATCATCGGACTTTATTTGCACAAGCATTGGCTGAAATTTTACAAGAATCTCTCGCCACCGAACTGAAACAACGTCAATATTTCATTGCCCAAAATGTCGGTCTGATTGTGAATCGTGCGATTGAAGATACCCCTGAACTGACCCAATTACTGCGTTTGATTCCAATTGTGGGTGGAAGAATTGAGCAACAAATTCAAAGTATCGGACAAAGACTTGGTGAAAACATCACACAAGGTTTACTGGAACCAATGGTTGTGGGAAATCCAGCACAGCCCAATGCCACCTATCGCTTGATAGCTGAAAAAGTCAGTGATTTAAAAATCGATAATCAGTCTTTGGAACAGTTGGTTGAGTCTGTTGTCTATGAAAGCTTAGATGCCATTCGCAAGCAAGTTAAGGTGAAACAGTGGTTAGAAGAGCTTGAAAAAGATGATCAAGCCAAAGAATAAGCATTAAGGTAAAAATATTACAAACGCAGCTAGTGCAATCCTTCATTTTGTTCTAGGATTTGCTCTATTTACAACATCACTTCTTTAGTAAAAAATAAATCTGAGAAGTCTTAAGGAAAAATTATGGCTGATATCCGGATAACTGGCAGAATGGTCAATGCGATTCGCATTACCCTTGACACCAATGATCATGATGCAATCCGACAGCAATTAAGTAAAACATTACAAAATGCATCGACTGCTGGGGCGTTAGTTGTTCTGGAAAGTAGCGTTGAGCAAGAATTAATTTCCTTGATTCAATTATTGCTGGATCTGGATGTACAGCCGATGGCAGTACAAGAAGGAATTTTGGCTGAACAAGCCCGTGCCATTCAATTCCCTGTGATTCCCGCGCAAGGACATGGTATTAGCTCGCAACTTCAAGAAGTCAAAGCAACCAAAGAGCAAGTGGTTGAAGCTCCTGCTCCTGCTACGACAGTTTCTACCAATACGCCAGTTGCGGCAGCACCTGTCATTCGCCATGCAACTTCATATCATGACGAAATTTTACGTACGGGGCAGTGCTTGGTTCAAAATCAAGGCGATATCATTATTACCGCAGGCATTAACAGTGGCTCGGAAGTGATTGCTTCAGGAAATATACATATTTATGGTAGTGCTCGTGGTAGAGTCATTGCCGGCGCGGGCGGAAACAGCGCTGCACGCATCTTCTGTCATGCTTTAGAAGCTGAATTGGTTTCAATTGCAGGGACCTATTGTGTTGCAGATGATATTCCAGCGCAGCATTTAAAACGCCCAACACATATTTACTTAAATGATCAACAAGAGCTTGTATTTGAAGCGCTTGAATTTTAATGTATAAATAAACACCAAAAGCCCCAAATGATAAATAAGGGGATTTAAACCATAACAGGAGTGGATTCGGTGGCGAAAATTGTTGTCGTAACATCAGGCAAAGGTGGCGTAGGCAAAACTACGACAAGCGCATCTTTTGCAACAGGTTTAGCCCTACGTGGTCACAAAACTGTTGTGATCGATTTTGACGTAGGTTTACGTAACCTTGATTTGATCATGGGTTGTGAACGCCGCGTTGTGTATGATTTTGTCAATGTATTAAATAACGAAGCTCGATTACAACAAGCGCTTATCCGCGATAAAGATATCGAGAATTTATATATTTTACCTGCGTCGCAAACCCGTGATAAAGATGCCTTAACTGATGAAGGCGTAGCACGTGTCATGGATGAGTTGTCACAAGAGTTTGACTACATTATTTGTGACTCACCTGCAGGTATCGAACGCGGTGCAATTTTAGCAATGTACCATGCCGATGAAGCGATTATTGTGACCAACCCTGAAATTTCATCTGTACGTGACTCTGACCGTATTATTGGTATGCTCGACAGCAAAACCAAAAAAGTTGAAATGAATGAAGGTCGTATTCGTAAACACTTGTGTATCACACGCTTCAACCCTGAACGTGCGGATAAACAAGAAATGTTAACCATTGACGACATTTCTAAAGATATTTTACGTGTGCCAACTTTGGGAGTGATTCCTGAGTGTAAGAGTGTTTTACAAGCATCTAACGAAGGTAAACCAGTGATTCTCTTTACTGAAGAAGCAGCAGGCCAAGCCTATGATGACCTTGTGGCACGTTTCTTAGGTGAAGAACGTCCTTACCGTCATATTACGGTGAAGCCTAAAGGCTGGTTAGCACGACTATTTGGAGCGTAGACATGGCAGGATTTTGGAGTAAGCTTTTTAGTAATGATGAAAAACCGTCTAGTGCTCAAACCGCAAAAGATCGTTTGAAAGTCATCGTAGCGTCTGAAAGCGGTTTAGGTAAACGTCTTAGCCAAGACAAAATCGACCAAATGAAGAAAGAAATCATGCAAGTGGTGAATCGCTATGTTCGCGGTGTAGATGAACAGCACATTCAAATGGCTGTCCGTTCTGAAGCGAATATTGAAATGCTTGAAATGAATATCAATTTGCCTGAAGAACGTTAATCTGATTTTTGATTAGTCAAGCAAATTGAATCAAGGCAGAATATGCGCAGATACAAGAAAGTATTTTCTTTGTCTCCCATATTTTGCCTTTTTTAATGATTAAACCAGCAAGGAGATTGCTATGGCATTATCTCAGCCAGCAACGTTCAATGAAGAATGGTCAGATGAGCGTGTATTTGCCTACTTAACTCAGCTTCCTCCTGAAGGTGTGAATGGCGACTTTCATGTGTTGTACCATGCCTTTAAACACATGCGCCCAAGTGATTATGAGCGTCTGCTCACCCAATTTAAAACGGATGGTCGCGACATTAATGCCACCAATCCAGAAGGTCAACGTATCCATGACGTAATTGCCGCTTATCCACGTCAAGCAGCACCGTTTTTAGAAGTCTTGGCTAAATTTGCCTAACTCTTCAAAAACAGCAATTTTAAAATGCCAGCTCAGTACGGTAGAACTGGCATTTTTTATGTCTGTAAAAACCACATCCAAAGTGGAAAAGTCAAACCGAAACACAAAGTTTGCAAACTAATGATTGCCGCCATGAGTTGACTATCCCCTTGAAAATATTTGGTTAGGACATAGGCTGCTGAGGCTGTTGGGAGCGAGAAGAATACCACCACAATCATGGTTTCAAATGTTGCTAAACCAAATAAAAGACAGCCTACATAGGCTAAAATAGGCACGAAGATTAAACGCCCAAAGGTATTTAGAATTAGCGCTCGGCCAGCATATTTTAACGCATTAAACTGGAGTGCTGCGCCCACACACAAGAGCCCAAGCGGAAGGCTCATCCCTGCTACTAGCTTTAAAGATTGGCTCATGCTCTCGAGCAAATGCATACCTGAAAAATTAAAAATAATCCCGACCAGACAAGCCAGAATCAGCGGATTTTTCGCAACCGACCACGCAATATTTTTATAAGACAGTCCCTGCCCTTGAGAAAAACCAAGTACGGAAAGTACATTCACCAATGGAATAACAAAGGCAATAATCATGGCAAAGACTTGCATCCCTGCAGCGCCAAAAATCAAAGCCATACTGGTCAAACCAATATAAGTATTAAAGCGAATATGACTCTGTAAATAAACGCCAAATTGCGACACAGGCGTACCATACACCGCTTTTAATACCCACAGCATCACACTCATCAGCAAGGTCACAGTAAAGACCACAGCAAGCGCTGGCAGGACTTGCCCGACATTAAAATAAACGGTGGCTAGACTACTGAACAGCAAAACAGGAAACAAAATCCAATAATTCAGTCTTTCAGCGCCTTGCCAAAATTCTACCGTTAAAAAGCGATACCGCTTTAATACATACCCCATGGCAATGAGTACTACCAATGGAATTAATGCATCAATAATTTGCATGACTGGATGCCTAAACTGAATAATTAAGAAAAGCCTGCAATCCGCAGGCTTTCTTTTTAAACTAAAATTTCTCGCTTACCGTTCGCACCTTGCGCACTCACAATCCCATTTTCTTCCATTTGGTCGACAATCCGCGCGGCACGGTTATAGCCCAAACTAAACTTACGTTGTAACGAGGACACCGAAACCTTGCGTGTTTCCAATACAAAGGATACGCACTGGTCATAAAGTGCATCACGGTTTGGATCGCCATCGCCATCTTCAAAACCACGAGAACTTGGTTCTTCATCAAATGGCGTTAAGATTTCATCGACATAGTTTGGTGAGCCGCGCTCACGCCACGCATCGCAGATGCGGTTGACTTCATCATCGGCAATAAAGGCACCATGTACACGTTCAGGTTCAATTTTACCCGGCCCTAAGAACAACATATCACCATGACCCAATAAGTCTTCCGCCCCACCAGCATCCAAAATCGTGCGTGAATCAATTTTCGAGTTCACACGTAAAGCCACACGTGTTGGGATATTGGCTTTAATCAGACCCGTAATTACATCGACCGATGGACGCTGCGTTGCAAGTAACAAATGAATGCCTGCGGCACGTGACTTTTGTGCCAAACGCGTAATCATTTCTTCAGCTTTCTTACCGACCTGCATAATCATATCGGCAAACTCGTCCGCCACAATCACAATCGATGGTAATGGGGTCAAACGTGGTGCACGCTCACCAGCAACCGAATCACTGGCTTTCCAAGTCGGATCAATCAGCTCTTCACCATTGGCAATCGCTTCTTCCACTTTACGGTTATAGTCCGCCAGCTTACGAATTTTTAAGAAAGACATCAGTTTATAACGACGTTCCATCTCATTCACACACCAGTTCAAAGCACTGACCGCATCTTTCATGTCCGTGACCACTGGAGTAAGCAAATGCGGAATATCGTTATAGTTCGCAAGTTCTAACTGTTTCGGGTCAATCAAAATTAAACGCAGCTCATTTGGCGTATATTTCAACAACATCGATAAAATCATCGAGTTCACTGCAACAGACTTACCTGAACCAGTGGTGCCTGCAACTAGCATGTGCGGCGCTTTACCTAAGTCAGCAATCACTGGATTACCCGAAATATCTTTGCCCATTGCCATCGAAAGAATGCTATTTGGATCGGTAAAAGCAGGAATGGTCAACAACTCGATTAAACGTACCATTTCACGTGTGCTATTCGGCACTTCAATCCCGATATACGGTTTACCCGGAATGACTTCAACCACACGTACAGATGCCATGGACATTGAACGTGCCAGATCTCGTGAAATATTGGTCACTTTAGAGGCTTTCACACCTGGTGCTAAATCCAACTCAAAACGAGTTACTACTGGCCCTGGCTGCGCTTCGACCACTTTAGCTTTGACATTGAACTCTTGTAGTTTAATTTCAAGTAATTCAGATAAACGCGCCAACTGTTCAGCAGTGAAATTGACTTTTTTATTCAGGTCAACTTCATCCAGCAAATCCAATCCTGGAAGGGGTGATAAATCACGACGACGCTCTGCTACTTGCATGGACAAAGACATTGGACGGCCTGATGCATCAGTCAATGGCGCATCAAAGTCAAACTCTTCTTCGTCTTGCGGTTTTCCAGCGGTGTCCTGCCATGCTTCAATAAATGCTTCTTTGGACAAAACTTCTTTGGCTAAAGCCGCTGTAGCACTTGTGCTCACTGTATTATGATGCTGAATAGGTGCTTGTACAAAAGCAGATGACTGCGCATAGCTACTGCTGGTCCGCACATCTGAAGCAGCTACTTTCTGCTCCGACCAATCTTCAGCAAGGAATTCGTCTAAATCATCCAATTCATCAAGCTGTGCTTTTGCAATTCCACTCGGCGCTGGTTGTAATGCAACGGGACTCGCCGTAGCACTCAAGGTTGCAACCTCAGCTACCGCAATTGGATCTTCAACCACATGTAAATGAGACACAGGTTCAGGCGTATTGAATGGGCTGTGAACATCCGTTGCTGTTTTGCCATTGGGTACGGCAGCAAGCAGCTCATCAAAGATTTCATCATCATCCCAATCGACATTTTTCTTCTGTGTAGGGGCATCGTCTTGGAAATAATGAGGATCAGCAATTGGCGCTGTATGATCTTGCACCACTGCTTGAAAATGTTGTTCTGGGCTAAATGGGCGATCTTCTTCGGCAGCACGAAGTAAAGCATCAATATCATTTTTATGACGTTGATCTTCACCTGAGTTTAATGCACGCCACACTTCTCCTGTCGCCACCACGCGCTGACTGTCTTGTTCTAATTGGTGCGCTTTTTCTATAGTCCGCTCAAGTTCTGCTTCATCATCTACGTCCACCTGTTGTTCTTGAACACGTTGCTCTTTAGCCACCATGTCATTAAACAAATGCTCTGCTGAATAGTCGCGCTGAGGTGCTTTAACTGATGCCTCTTGCACGGCTACTGGCGCCTCGACCAATTCCGTTGCTTCAACATCCTTTTTCGGTGCCGTTGCAATCACTTCTTTTTTGACGCTTGGCGTCGTACGATCAAAGGCAGACTCGCTTTCAGGCACATTACGGTAAAATAAATCTTGTAAATAAGCAGGAGTTGCTTTGAGGGTCGCGAAAGTACGGTTCCATTTGATACCGAAAGCTAAGGTCAATAAGACCACGGTAAACACGACCAAAAATAAGGTTGCACCGTAAATGGTTAAAATCTGCGACAAACTTTGTCCCAGTTCATAACCAATAATGCCGCCAGAGGCATTGTCTAAAGTGTCCGCTGGAACTTTCCAAAACAAGAACAGTAAGCTGGCGGTTGCAAGCAAAATAAAGAATTGTGCAGCATAACGAAATGGGCGGTTTAAAAAACTATGCGGCCACCATACTTGAATGGCTTCAATGAACAAAAACACAGGAATAAGTAGACTTGCCCAGCCTAAAAAACCGAACAATAAGTCAGCAATCCACGCCCCAGCAACGCCACTGGCATTCGAGACTTGCAAGGTATCACTTGATATATGCATCCAGCCCGGATCAAATGGGGTATAGGTCACGGTAGCAAGGAACAAATAAATGCCAAACGAGACTAAAAATAATGTCATTAATAAGCGCTGTGCATAAGCACCCGACACCTCAGTCATATACTGTCCTGTAACAAATTCTTCATTAATGTTTTTGTTCGAAACCTAAAGCAAAAGTTTCACAATAAACGTCATATTATGCACCTCTTCTTTATAAAAAGATGCACTATTCTTAAATGCTTTATGTATAGCGAGCAGATGATTTTTCCACTTTTTCCCGCTCTACACCGCATATTTCTTCTATATAGCTCAAATCGATTTGATTGATCAATAATATCGACATTGAACTCACACAACTGTTATAGAGTTTCACGTATAATTCCACAAATTTCTAAATAAAAAAAGGATTCTACGTATGAGCGCTCGTCACTCACGTTTGATTATTCTCGGTTCAGGCCCTGCGGGTTACAGCGCTGCGGTATATGCTGCGCGTGCCAACTTAAAGCCGACATTGATTGCGGGTATCCAACTCGGTGGTCAGCTAACGACAACGACTGAAGTGGATAACTGGCCAGGTGACCCTGAAGGCTTAACAGGTCCTGCACTGATGGAACGTATGCAAGCGCATGCTGAACGCTTTGGTACTGAAATCATCTACGATCATATCAATGAAGTTGATCTTTCTGTACGTCCATTTCTACTCAAAGGTGACATGGATGAGTTCACTTGTGATGCACTGATTATTGCCACAGGTGCGACCGCTCAGTACTTAGGTCTTGAGTCTGAAGCTGCTTTTATGGGCCAAGGCGTAAGCGCATGTGCAACCTGTGATGGTTTCTTCTACAAAAACCAAAAAGTCATGGTTGTGGGTGGCGGTAATACTGCCGTTGAAGAAGCACTATATTTGTCTAACATTGCATCGCATGTGACTTTGGTTCACCGTCGTGATTCATTGCGTTCTGAAAAAATCCTTCAAGATCATCTATTTGAGAAAGAAAAAGAAGGCAAAATCAGCATCATTTGGAATCACCAAGTGGATGAAGTTTTAGGTGACAACACGGGTGTAACCGCAGTTCGCTTAAAATCGACTCAAGACGAATCTACACAAGATATTGATGTTCAAGGTTTGTTTGTTGCCATTGGCCACAAACCAAACAGCGCAATGTTTGATGGTCAATTGAACTTACGTGATGGCTATATCCAAGTTCAAAGCGGTACATCTGGTAATGCCACAGCTGCTTCCGTCGCTGGTGTATTCGCAGCAGGCGACATTGCTGATAGTGTTTATCGTCAAGCGATCACTTCAGCGGGTTCTGGCTGTATGGCTGCGCTAGATGCGGAAAAGTATTTGGATGCTTTAGGCGAATAATCTAAGCCTTGAAAAAGACCGCCTTCCATAGGCGGTTTTTTTATGTATGATCTTAAAGTCATTTTTTATCATGTATACACACCACTATGCAGCAGTTACCACCTTCTGAGTATATCTTTCCCGATCCACTTGAAGTTGACCCCGAAGGTGAAGGCTTAATTTGTATCGGTGCAGACCTCTCCCCTTCTACCCTGTTTGAAGCCTACAGCCATGGTTTGTTTCCATGGTTCTCAACAGGCGAGCCCATCTGCTGGTGGTGCCCCGAGCCACGTTGCATCATCCGTCCGCAGGATTATCAGCCCAGTAAAACTCTCCTTCGGAGCATGAAAAAGCAAGATTATCGCATCACCATCAATCAAGCTTTTGAACGGGTGATCCGTGCCTGCTCACTACCACGCAGCTACGCTGATGACACGTGGATCAGTGAAGACATTATAGATGGCTACTGCGCAATGTTTGATGCGGGTTATGGCTATAGCGTTGAAGTTTGGGATCAAACACGCTTGGTTGGTGGACTATACGGCGTCAGCATTGGACACGGCTGTTTTGGAGAGTCCATGTTCAGTACCGAAACGGATGTCTCAAAAATGGCATTTTATACGCTGATGTTGATTGGACGTGAAAATAAGCTGCCTTGGATCGACTGCCAATTGGTCAATAATCATCTGTTAAGCCTTGGTGCTTGTACACTTTCTCGGCAAACCTACTTAAAATCGTTACAAGATGTTGTAAATCAACCCGCTATCGATTGGAAAATGTATCAGGACGGTGTATTTTCAAGTAAAACAATAGCGCAAAATGCGCGACTGACTGAATAAAGAATAATAGAGGGATTTATCATGAATTCGTATCACCCGAAGTCCCTACTGAATGATTTACAGTATTACATCACGCCACCGCATGACTGTAGCTATCTAGAAAAAAAGTCAGCTCGGATGGTATTTCTCGATCCAGCACATCGTATTGATGTCGTCACGCTGTCTGAACTTTCTCGGGTTGGTTTTCGCCGGAGTGGTGATTTTGTTTACCGCCCAGAGTGTCATCTATGTCGACAGTGTCTATCTAGCCGCGTACCTGTGCGCGAATTTAAAATGAACAGCAGTCAAAAAAAAGCATGGAAACGCAATCAAGATCTCACTTTAAAAATTACCCGCACTGCAGACGCCACCCAAAAACATTATGACTTATATGAGCGTTATATTTTTAAACGCCATGCCGATGGAGACATGTTCCCGCCTAGCCGTGATCAATTTGATAAATTCCTCGTGCATAGCTGTACTGAGAGCTTTTTCTTAGAGCTATGGAAAGAAGACCAGCTCATCTGTGTGTCTACCTGCGATCCTCTAGATGATGGTTTATCTGCGGTTTATACTTTTTTTGATCCCGATGAAAACAAACGCTCACTAGGGACTTTCGCCATTTTAAAACAAATCGAGCTCGCCAAAGCACGCGCTTTACAGTTTGTGTATTTAGGCTATTGGGTGCCGCACTCAGAAAAAATGAACTACAAATCGCAGTATTTACCGCTAGAATTGTTGATTGATGGTCAGTGGCGCAGACTCAATCATAGCCTGAGTAGCGAGGAAGTACAGCAACTGGGAAACTCCTTAATGACCACCCTACCTTCGGGGTGGAATAACGCCATTATTAAATAATGACGTTATACAGAAGCTCGACTTTTCTCTTATTTAAATAACTCGGAAAAGTCATCACTACACGATTTCACCATAATAATGGCATGCTCACGACCACCATCTGGTTTAGGATAATAATTTTTACGCAAATCAATTTGATGAAAACCGGACTTTTCATACAAGGCAATAGCTGCTTGATTGCTCTCACGGACTTCTAAAAATACCTGTAGCGGGTTGTTTTTAAGTTGTGCCAGTGAAGCATCTAATAGCAGATAACCCAGCCCTTTGCCTTGCTGGCTTGGATGAATGGCCATCAACAATAAATTGGCCTCATCAAGAACGGGCTGGAGGATACAAAAGCCTACCACCTGCCCTGCCTGTTCAATCACGGTACTGTGATAAGACTGCATGGACTCTTGGAACTGTTGTAGGCTCCAAGGATGGGTTTGAACTAAATTTTCAATCTGCGCAACTTGGCTTAAGTCCGCAGCTTGCATTAAACGAATCATCTTCGTTTATCTTTCTAAAATGTGGAGGTCACAGTATAAAAAATTTGTGCTAAAAACCGAACAAAAAAAAGAGCGATTTACATCGCTCAAAGAGCCAAAACTGCTTAAAACCCTAATTTTAACTTCCACTTCTCAAGTAACGCATCGGTGTCGTGATGATTAGGATGAAAACCCGGTTTAAAGTACATGATCATTTCACGTGCCATCCCTGTAATAATCCCTTTCGATGGACTATATGCATAGGTATAAATATCTTTCAGCGCCGCCCTGTTCAGCTGTTTATCTTGCTGTAATAAACGAAATACAAAGTACGACTGCACGCATAATAAAATGGCCATGGCTGCAACCAGTGATCCCGTTCGTAGTAAATAGGATTTGACTCCCTTACCAAAAACACCTTCAAACACATCATAAGCCACAGCTTTGTGCTCATTTTCTTCAATGGCATGCCATAACCACATGGTTTTCATGGTTTCATCGCTCATCAGCTCTTGAATGTGGTTATTGACCAACAACTGAGAGGCAATGGTTGCAGTAAAATGTTCCAGCGCGGTGGTTGCCGTTAAATCCACCATCTCTTGAGTAATACCCACAGGCTTGCCGAGAAAAGCAAACACTTTACGCGTGGTTTGAATTGCACGATCCGTATAGCGATCAAGTGTTGCAACATCGTGCCCATACTTTTGTGCCGAAGCATTAAAACCTTCATGTTCTTGCGTATGCATCGCTTCTTGACCAATAAAGGCTGAAATCTCTTTTTGTAGTTCGGCATTATCTTTGATTGAGGGATGCTGTCTAACGACACGAACACTGTCGATAAAAAACATTTCACCTGCTGGAAAGAGTGCCGAAAGCGCAGTCATAAAATGGGTCAGTCCAGCTGAACCATTCATCCAATATTCAGGTACGCTTTCAAACTCAAAGTTCATCCGACGTACAGGGAAACTCGCGCCCGCACGGTTGGTGATTTTTACCTTTGCATTCATCTTTCTGCTCCTATGAATATCCTGAAGACATCCATTACTTATAGTTGTTTTCGTCTTTTTATCTTACGTGATTGGGCTCCGCCCATAAGTGCAGTTAGGGTCAGCAAAATATCAGTTTAGGACAGTTTTAAGCGTAGATTGTTAGACAATTTAGTGTGCGTAAACTTCTACGCTATTTTTAGGATGAACACTAAAACATGATGTATCTTGCCTAAAATAATCACTTTCGCAGTAAAATGAATAAATAAAAAAAGCGCCCCAAAGGAGCGCTTTTTTTTCACACAATCAGATGATTATGCAGTTACTTTAGCAACTACACCAGCACCAACTGTACGACCACCTTCACGGATCGCAAAACGTAGACCTGGGTCCATTGCGATTGGGTGGATTAATTCTACTGACATTTCTACGTTGTCACCAGGCATAACCATTTCAACGCCATCTTGTAATTTGATCGCGCCAGTTACGTCAGTTGTACGGAAGTAGAACTGTGGACGGTAACCGTTAAGGAATGGAGTGTGACGACCACCTTCTTCTTTAGAAAGTACGTATACTTCTGCATCGAATTTAGTGTGCGGCTTGATTGCACCTGGTTTAGCAAGTACTTGACCACGTTGTACGTCTTCACGCTTAGTACCACGTAGAAGAACACCACAGTTCTCGCCCGCACGACCTTCGTCAAGCAATTTACGGAACATTTCTACGCCAGTAACTGTAGTTACTTGAGTATCACGGATACCAACGATTTCAACTGATTCGCCTACTTTCACAATACCAGTTTCTACACGGCCAGTTACTACTGTACCACGACCAGAAATAGAGAATACGTCTTCGATTGGCATTAAGAATGCTTGGTCGATTGCACGTACTGGCTCTGGAATGTAAGTGTCAAGTGCGTCAACAAGCGCAACAACTGCTTCTTCGCCATACTGACCAGCGTCACCGTTAAGTGCAAGAAGAGCTGAACCACGGATAACTGGAGTGTCATCACCTGGGAAGTCATAAGTAGAAAGAAGTTCACGAACTTCCATTTCTACTAATTCAAGAAGTTCTTCATCATCAACAAGGTCACACTTGTTAAGGAATACAAGAATGTAAGGTACACCAACCTGACGAGAAAGAAGGATGTGTTCACGAGTCTGTGGCATTGGACCATCAGTCGCAGCACATACAAGGATCGCGCCGTCCATCTGAGCAGCACCAGTAATCATGTTTTTAACATAATCGGCGTGGCCCGGGCAGTCTACGTGTGCGTAGTGACGAGTTGGAGAATCGTATTCTACGTGTGAAGTATTAATTGTAATACCACGTGCTTTTTCTTCTGGTGCAGAGTCAATTGCAGCGTAGTCTTTCGCTTCGCCACCGAATTTCTTCGCACATACAGTTGCAATTGCAGCTGTTAAAGTTGTTTTACCATGGTCAACGTGACCGATTGTGCCCACGTTAACGTGTGGCTTATTACGTTCAAACTTAGCCTTAGCCATGTTCATCTTCCTCGTTTACGTCGAACACAGGTATAAACAACTCAGTATCGACACATCGCCTAAAAAATCAAACACCAAATACTTGAAAAGCAGACTAATAAGCCTGCTTCTTTAAAAATTTGTAGAAATTCTACTAAACTGTAATCTGGAGCTCTTATCGAGATTTGAACTCGAGACCTCTCCCTTACCAAGGGAGTGCTCTACCACTGAGCTATAAGAGCAAATATAAAACTTCAAATGGAGCGGGAGACGAGGGTCGAACTCGCGACATGTAGCTTGGAAGGCTACCGCTCTACCAACTGAGCTACTCCCGCACGATGTTGGTACAAAGACCACTTTCTTGAAGTCTTAAAATTGGTGGTGAGGGAAGGATTCGAACCTTCGAAACTTTCGTAGCGGAGTTACAGTCCGCCCCCTTTGACCGCTCGGGAACCTCACCATTTTACACTTACTTCAGTGTCGCTCTTTACTTAACCTACTCAACTCTCTAAGATGGTGCCGGCACACGGATTCGAACTGTGGACCTACTGATTACAAGTCAGTTGCTCTACCAACTGAGCTATGCCGGCGTTTCTTAGTGTTTCGTACGTTTCGTATCGGAACGGTGTGCAGTTTAGCAAAACTCAAAATCCTTGCAAGTGTTTTTTTCAAAAAAAACGTCAAAAACTCACAAAATCAATCCGTTTGACGATAATTCAACCGCTTTGATCACTGCGCGAGCTTTTATTTGGGTTTCATTCCACTCAGATTCAGGATTTGAGTCATAAACAAGCCCCGCTCCTGCCTGAACATAGACCTTATTTTCACGAATCACACAGGTACGAATTGCAATCGACATGTCCATTTCACCATGCCAGCCTAAATAACCAACAGCACCGCCAAAAATTCCACGTTTTACGGGTTCTACTTGGTCAATAATTTCCATCGCACGAATTTTTGGTGCACCTGAAAGTGTGCCTGCGGGGAAAGTTGCTTTAAAAACATCCAAGGCATCCACATCATCACGAACTTCGCCTTGCACATTAGAAACAATATGCATGACATGCGAATAACGTTCGATCACCATTTGATCAGTCACTTGCACTTTGCCAATTTTCGAGACACGACCAACATCATTTCGACCCAAGTCAATCAGCATTAAATGTTCAGCAATCTCTTTTTCATCCGACAGCAAGTCTTGTTCTAACGCCAAATCTTCTTCTTTTGTTTTACCACGCGGTCGCGTACCTGCCAGCGGACGTACGGTTGCAATCCCATTTTCAAGGCGAGATAAAATTTCAGGGGAAGAACCGACAATATGAAAAGGCTGATTATTTTCCAAAGTTTGCCCCTGTACCAAGAACAAATAAGGCGATGGGTTCAAATGACGTAGCGCGCGATAGACTTGTAAAGGTTCACCATCAAAGTCAGAGACCATACGATGCCCTGGCACCACCTGCATCACATCGCCCGCACGAATATACTCTTTCACCGTTTCAATCGATTCTAAGAATTTTGCTTTGCCCGTGAGTGACTCAAAATGCGGTGCAGTATGCGGCGTGGCTTTTAGACTAATGGGCGTTGCGAGTAAATCTTCCAATGCATCCAGTTGCTGCTGGGCTTGGTTATACGCATCCGCATCGACCACATCGGCATGCACGATCAGGAATAGCGTATCTTTTAAGTTATCAAACACAATCACTGTTTTAGACAACATCATCCAAATATCAGGCAAACCCACTGGGTCTGCTTCTGGCGCGTTGTTTAAACGCGGTTCAATATAACGTACCGCATCATAACCAAAGTAGCCCACCAAGCCACCGGTAAAGCTTGGCAGAGCAGGTAAATCAGCTTGAGTAGGTACTTTATACTGCGACTGAAAATCTCGGATGAATTGGAACGGATCTGTACAGGGTTGCTTTTTTATAGTGCCATCGGCTTGTTGAATGGTCAGCTCACCCGCGTTGCATGAGAACACGGTAGATTCACCTAAACCAATAATAGAATAGCGTGCCCAGTTCTCCCCACCTTCCACAGATTCAAACAAATAGGCTTGCTTATGCTCTTTTAGGCGCGCAAAAACTGACAATGGTGTCTCAGTATCGGCTAAGCGCTGACGATAGACTGGAATCAGGTTATACCCTGCTGTTTTGAGTTGATCGAATTGAGTTTGCGTTGTCATGAGTGTTCTCTATTTTTTTCAATATGGCGTGATCAGTTTTTAAAATTAGTGGTTTGAGTTTCGCCATCGAAAAGCCATATGTTTACTCATGTTCATTCCTTCGTTTACAAAGTTACCCAATCAGTTCACACAGATTATCCACCACTTGCTGTGGCTGACAGTCTAAAATATTTTCACCATGATTATAGCCATAGCTGACCACAACACAATCAATACCCGCACGGCGTGCAGCCTCAACATCATTGGATGAGTCCCCAATCATTAAGACCTGATCTTTGCTTTGTGCATATTGCTCAACACAATGTAACAATTGACGCGGATGTGGCTTACGCTCTTCGAAACGATCGCCGCCGATGACATCAGCAAAATAATGGGTCATGCCTAACTGATCGACAATAGCACGCGCAGGCGCTTCAGGTTTATTGGTCACGCAAATCATGGTTTTCTTTTGTACCAAGCCCCATTCTAAAAACTCAAGAATGCCATCGAAAGGCTGAGTTTCCACACATGGGTCGGCATTATAAATTTTTAAAAACGTCTCCAACAATTGTTGTCGCTGGGCAGGATCAACTCTACCTGTTAAATGTTGCAAGGTACTTTGACAAAACAGCGCTGTTCCCTTCCCAACCCAGACCCGCACCTGCGCCTCAGTAACAGTAGGCAGCTGCAAAGCATTCAGGCTCATATTCATGGCACGATGCAAATCTGTTGCTGAATCCACCAAGGTTCCATCTAGATCGAAAAGTAAAACCTCTCGCTGTGCCAAATTTGCAATATTCATTCACCCTCACCCATTTTTATCGTGTACTGCCCAAAAAAATCAAGGCATGCTTGTGCATGCCTTGATTGTAGTGTGATCTGCGTTTTATTTGAACATCAGCCAAGCAATAATCGCTAAAATAATCAAGACAATAATCGAGATTAGCCCCAGCGAGGCATTTTTCTGAGTTTCTGCCTCTTGCTCAACCTGTACTTTTGGAGCCTCATTATTCTCAACCTGAGGCACGCTAGGCGCATTCAAATCCACCCCTGCTGGAATAGGAGCGGGTTTCGGAATACCGACATTTTGCGGCATCCCGTCACGCGTTAAACTCACATTACCATCGCGTTCTTTTAGCTCAGGCATACCCTGATCGCTCATATGCTGTGCCGCTGTTTTTGGCTGTTCTGGCTCAATAACAGGTGCATCAGCACCGACTTCCGCTTGGGCAGTTTCTGAAGTAGCTACCGCTTCTGATGGCTGGCTAATCGGCGCTTCAACCACAGCTGCACCTAAAGTTGCAACCTCTACCGATTCCACCACGTCTTCTAGCGCTTTAGCAGGCTCAAAGACCGAAAACTTTAAGCTTGCAAACTGAACGATATCGCCTTGCTTCAACAACGTTTCTGCCGCAATTTGCACATCATTCACATATGTGCCATTTGAAGAACCCAAGTCTTGTAGCCACAAAGCGTGTTCTTTCAGTAAAAAGGCCGCATGTTTACGCGAAATTTCAGATTGTTGTAATAAAATATCCGCTGCTTGATGACGACCGACCAACATATCACGATCAATGCTAATTTCTTGGCCCGTTAATTCGCCAGTAATTGCTTGTATTTTCCAAGTCATGACTTATCTCTCTATGTGCTGATTTATGATAACACAGAGAATATTCTTTACCATTTCACCTTCCCTTACAGATGAATGGCAGGACAGCTAGGCTGAACCTATCGAGACATTCTCAGTATATCGCTCAGGGATGGAATAGCTTGTCGATACCACCTGTGCCATGTGTGCCACACGAGCACCTTGAACATTTTCCATCATTAGGTTCAAGCCAATCTGAGGATGAACCGTCGGGTATAACTGCCGCAAGGTGGTATTTTTAGGAACACTCGCAATCGGCTGTTTACGAATCGCAGGTTCAATGGCCACAGGCGTTGTTTCAACCATCGGTTGCGTTGTGGTTGGACTGCTTGGCACTTGTTGATACGATTGTGGCAAGGCCGGTTTGGTTGATGTCACAGGCAAACGCTGTTGGAAAACATCATCGACATTTTCAGGCAACTTGGCAAAGCTACCATCTTTATCCATGGCTAACTGCAAACTATAAAGCTGACTGTAACGCTGCTGAGAAAGGCGACGCGCAGACTCCCCATCTCCCACAATCGTCGGATGAATGAAAACCAGCAAATTACGTTTCTGATCCGACTTACCATCTGAGCGGAACAAACGCCCTAACCCTGGTATTGCACCAAGACCTGGAATCGATTGGCGTGAATAAGATGTGTTATCTGAAATCAAGCCGCCTAAAACGATGGTATTGCCATGTTCAGCCAAGACTGAGGTTTTAATCGCACGCTTACTGGTAACCAAATCCTGCGCTTCACCTTTATTAGTTTTGACATCCGAGACTTCTTGTTCAATCTCTAAGCGGATGGTGCCACCTTCACCAATATGTGGCACCACCTTAAGCGTTACACCCACATCTTTACGTTCAATGGTGGTGTAGGGGTTAGCTGTACCTGAAGAGGTGGTAGAAACTGAGCCTGTTACAAAGGGCACATTTTCACCCACGACGATATAAGCCTCTTCATTGTCCATAGTGACAATCGATGGTGTAGACAGCAGATTCGACTTGGTATTACTTTTTAACGCTTGGATCATCGCGCCATATAACTGACGCGAGCCATCACTGCCTTCTTTATAATCCCCAAGGATTAACGAACCACCCGCGCCAATTGCACTTGCAGCCCCCGCACCGCCCCCCGTTAAATAGTTTGCAGCAATACTCTTGAGACTCGAACCAATATTGTCAAAATTGATAATCCCAATACCACTGCTTAAATCACCCATCGCCCATTGCACACCCAGCTGGTCAGCATCGTTTCCTTCCACCTCGAGAATAGTCGCCTCAATCAGGACTTGCTGACGACGCGTATCCAACTGCTGAATAGCCGACTCGATTTCACGCATCAACTGAGGGTCTGCTTTAACCACCAATGCATTTTGCGAACTATCGGCAATAATACTGACCCCATTACTGTTAAAGCTAGTGATGTTGTTCTGATTGCGATTGGACTGGCTGTTTAAGTTAATACTTGGCGTGGAAATCTGTGAAGATGAACCTTCACTCGAGCTATTATTTTGGTTATAGCTGGAATTACTATTGTTATTACTGTCGTTAGACTGACTAGAATTAACAGCCTGCCCTGAGACCAAACCTTGTAAAATTTCGGATAAGCTTTTAGCGCTGGCATATTTTAAGCGGAACACCTTCAAGCCGCCTAAACGCTCCGCAGCAGGCACATCCAGCATCTCGATCATTTGGCGAATACGTTTACGCGTCGCGGTATCCCCTTTTAGAATAATCCGATTGGTACGGTTATCTGCAATAATTCGTATTCTGGAGCCTTTTAAATCTTTGATCGAGCCCGTTCCGCTCATACTTTCTAGTAACCCAATCATTTCCTCAGCCTGACTCGACTGCAACGACACCGCTTCGATATCATTTTGTCCCGTCCCATCCAAGTTACGAATAATCGTCTCAAGCTGATAAATATTGCTGGCGCGATCTGACACAATCAGTGCATTGGTGCCATTCACTGCAGATAAATGCGCAAACTGCGGCATCAATGGACGCAGTGCAGGAATCAAGTCATTGGCATTGGTGTTTTCCAGCCAAATCACCCGCGTCACAACCTGATCGCCTGTGGCACGGTGACGAACATCATAGGGAATGCCTGAACTTTTAACATTACTGTCAGGCACAATTTTAATGGTCCGCCCAGAAGGAATCGCAACCACACCATTGACATTCAAGACCCCTAAGAACAAGTCGTAGACTTCTTGCTTATTCAACGCTTTGTTTGAAATCACCGTGACATTGCCGCGTACCCGTGGATCAACTGCAAAGTTTTTCCCAGTAATATCGGCAACTTCATTAATAAATGCAGTTAAGTCCGCATCGCGCAGATTAATTTTCCACGTTTGTGCATAGCTGGCTGTACTCACCATGGCAAGCAAAGGCGCTGCGATTGTCAGTGCCCAAGCAGGGCGGTGATTCAATAAAGCCATAAATCCAAGTCATTCCTAACTAATATTGGTGATGTTCGATCACTGAAAATTCTGTTGTACCGTAATGATACGATCACCACGTTTCACTTCTATTTTTACTTGTCCTTCACGGCGCGCACGTTCTAACAACTGCGCATCGTTTTGCCCCTGTCCGATCGTTTGACCATTTAAAGACATAATTTGATCCCCAGCCTGCAAGCCTAAACGGCTTCGCAGTGCAGCTGGTGTTTGCTCAGTGACTTGATAACCTTGCCCTGTGTTATTGGTATTTACACCCAAATCTTTTAAATATTGCTCACGATCTTGTTGTAAGTTCTGTACTGCTTGGCCTAATGCTTGCTGCTCTTGACTCACAGCAGGCGCTGCAACGGGTGCTGTTGCTGGGGGCACAATTTGCTGATCTAAATTATCAATCCCTTGAAAAAACAATTCTCGGGTTTGCCCACTGTTATTTTTGAGAATCGCGCGATCCCAATACACCTCTGACAAATAATAAGCGCTGCCTTCGATGTTTTCCCCCACCCGATAGCGCTCTGCTACATTATTTGCCTTAATCACAGCAGATGAGAACTGACTGGGTTGTCCAACCACCACCCCTTGTAGCTGTAAATTGAGCTGATCATCTGCAGGATTCTTACTTTGCTCTGCAAATAACGCAAAATTGGTAATATTCGGAACTTGTGGTTGCTGTGAACCCAATTCAACGCGTGGCATTTGCATGACTTGTGGTGGCGCTACCCAAAGCCAAAATAAGCCAGCCAACTTCCAGCATAGTGCCAAGATCAAAAGCATTAAGCACAGTGGCACTATACGTTCAAACTGTTTGAGATTCACTTCTGGTAATTTTTGCAGATCAAAACCCATTAAAAGCCCCCACTAAGTAAAGGCTGACGTGAACTCACCACATAACTATCTAGGCCTGCTTTACCTTGATATGACGGGACATTCAACATAAGACGCTGGGTTAATTGCACATCTAACATCAGACTTGGGTCGATGGTCAGGTTCATCAGTTTTTGTTGTCGTTGATCGCGTAAATCGACCATCAGCTTATTTTGCTCCTGCGACAAACGGCCCGCTAACGATGGAATCTGCATTTGTTGTGGGCGCTGCGCAAAGATATACATGAGTTCGCCGCCTGCCCATTGTATTCCCCCATCCACTTGATCAAATCCCTGCTCTTTTTTATAGTTAAAATCAATTTCTTTTAACTGAATCGCATTACTTGGCCATTGCCAATTGGCCAACGACTTTAACGTTTCAGGTGCAATTTGTCCGTTTAAATCACGTACCATTATTTTTTTCCCAAACCCATAGGCCAAAACGCCTTCAAGCTTGGTATTGGCACTATAAATTTCGAGATTGGCTCCTACACGAAGGAGCAGTAAATCTAAAGGTCGGGTGGTCCAAAGCACAGTTCCACGTAATTTTCCAGTTTGCCAATCGGCCTGTCCATGCCAAATATTACCGCTGACGTTATGTAAAACTTGGTTGTTTTTATAAAATTTTGCAATGAGCCATGCCGCAGGAATTTGCAGCAAAACAAAAATTAAAAAGGCAACGACTGCAAACATCCACCACGTGATGTATTTAGGTTTTGTGATTCTCCCACCACGAACTTTCAATTATTCTTCCTTGCTTCATTTCTTGTCTTTCTTTGATAGACATTATGCATAATTTTACAACAACACCAAACTTTAACTATAAAAAAACCAAGCAGATGATGCTTGGTTTTTTGAGCTTATGTCACATCTGTGACAAGGTGATGACTTAGATTAGAAAATCTTCAAGCTTCGCACCTTTTTCTAACTGAGCCACCAACCAACGTGGTTGCTTACCACGGCCAGTCCATGTCTCAGCAGCATTGCCTTTGTTACGGTAACGCGGTTCAACCGACTTACGTGTGCCTTTTTTACGCTTGGTCGCGCCAAACTCTAAAATTTGTTCAATGCTTAAGCCTACATTTTCCGCAATCGCGTTAATTTGAGTATAAGCATCTTCAATTGCTTGATCTTTTTTAGATGCAATTAAAGCTTCCGCTTCGATTTGTAGACGCTTTAACTCTTCTACGGATAAATTACTAATATCTGGCATTACATTAACTCCATTAACCAACATTTTATTTACTGAGTCTATTTAATAATATTTTGATTAGACCAAAGACTCAACTCATCCATGACTTAAACAACAATACTTAGACAATATTTATATAGTCTAACGACTTTTAAAATAAATAAAAAGAGATTTATATTTGGTGACCGACGGTTAACTCAAATTCTTTGAGTTTTTGACGCACCAGTTCAGGAATTAATGTTTTCTGCATATTGGTTTTATTAACACAAACAATGACCGCTTCTGCTTCCGCAACGAATGCTTGTTGCTGTTCACTCCATAATAAATAGTGCATACGAAATGCACTATTTCTGAGTTCTTCAATACGTGCACTAATTTTTAATTGGTCTGGATAAAATACTGGTTTTAAATATTTGCACTGATTTGATGCAACAACAGTCAGCACATCAGCAGATAAAATACCCGTATGTTCAATATAAGCCAAACGAGCACTTTCAACATAACGATAATACATGACATTATTAACATGACCAAAGGCATCCATATCTCCCCAAGCCACGTGTTGAGTATAAACCAATGGGTAATCTAAAACGCTCTGCATTATGCACCTATATTTTCATTTCTACAAAATTTGCATTATTTTCAAAAATTAAATTTAACTGTTTAATTAAATCTTCATCACCATTTAAAGTCGATTTGATTCTTAAATAGTTCATTAATACATTATCGGGATATAAACTTAATAACGCATCTGCCTGCTCTTGCATGCCTAAAGCAGTATAAATATGCCACTTGGCAAAACTCAAAACCGGCACACTCGTATACTTCGCTTCCCATGCTTCAATGTGTTGCTGCAAGTCCACATAATCGGGTTGCTGTTTCAAAAGTTGCTGCTGGAACCACAAATAAAATACTTCCGAATTAAACTGCTGATTGAGCAAATAAATCGACAAGTGTTCGTGCTGTTCACTCATGTCTGGCATACGTGCTAATAACTTAAGCCACAGCAGTTGAACATCATAACTGCGGCTGAAAATCTGATCAGACAAATCCAAATAACGTTGTTTTAAATCCTCTAAATTTTCATAATTGGCTTGATCAAATTTTATCAACAAACGCTTCAGCCATGCTTTTTTCACATCTTGATCTAAATGACCATATTGGGTTGAGCGTAAATACAGCCATGGAAACTGAATCGCAAAACGCCCCCATAGCTCTTTTAAACACGCTTCATAAGCGGTTTGCACATCTTTAAGCCAAGGTGAAAGTTCATGTTGATTGAGAAACTCTAGATGGGTTAAAGCCTGTTCTGCATCTTCTTGTGCTAAAAACAGTTCAATACGCTGCAGTTCAGCCAACTCAAAAGCCATGGCATTGCTTTGGCTCAAGGCGCTTAAGGCTTCAGGGAACTGCTCCTGCATCAAATATAAACGTGCATCGATTATACTTTTGAGCAAGCCCGACTGCGCGAAGGCATTTTGAATAAAGGCTTGTTGATCTCGACCTGCATCCAACAGCCAAATCACAGCCAGTTGTTCATAAGGATGCAAACTTTTAAAATCAAAAACAGTTTCCGCTTTGCGTTTTTCTCGACTGAGATACCGTTTTAGCCCCAACCAAACCAAATGCAAGCTAAAACTAAGCAGTGCTAGAGCAATAAATACGATCCAGAGATTGGTTTGTAACTGCCAGTCATGCCAAAACACGTAGACATAACCCGCACCATGCCCATAACTCAAGACACTCAACACAGCAATTGCAATTAAACTCACCAAACCATAAGCAATCAGTATTTGTTTCATTCCATTACCCCAACAACGCACGCGTACTTAAAATAGGCGTTGGGACAACCACCAATGTTTTCAGCTTATTCAGCTGTTTCAGCAGCTCTTTGGCTTTAGGGTCTGGAAGTTGCTGGATCAACAGCATTACTTCGGTTAAGTCTTTTTGGTATTCGGTATATTGCCCTGCAGCTAAGGCTTGGCGTGCCAACAATAAACGTAACTGGGCTTCTTTAAGCACGATTTGTCGTTGCATTAACGCTGTTGCAGGTGCTTGCGCAGGTTCGAGCCTCAACCATTGCTTCCAAAAGGATTCGGACGTATCGCGCGTGGTGTTTAACTGAGGTTGTTGTATTTCTCGACTTAAAGCCTGATCAATCTGTTGCAGCTGGCGGTTAATCAGCGCTTGCTGCTCATTGCGCTCAGCCACAAACTTCTGAATGGTTTGCATATCTCGCGCTATGACCTGATGCAAACTTTGCTTCAACGCCACAGCCAAGTTATATTTTTCCAGCTGCATATCTAAAAAAGCCAACTTATCGGTGGCCACCACATACTGCTGTTGCTTTAAGGCAAACTCAACCAAGTCCAACTGTTGCTTAATAAACAAAATTGGATCAATACCCTCAACCACCAATTCGGCAGGTTGGCTACTCGTCACATTCGCTGCTGTTGGGTTTTGTTTCAAAGTTTCTTTTTGACGCTGCATAGCCACGACTTGATCGTTCAAGTTGGCGCTGCGCTGTTCGATTTGGTGCATTTCATTGAGCAAAGTAGCTTGCTGTGTACTCAACCCCCACACGTCATAACTTAGCTTCGCAATCCACGCCAATGCAGCCATCAATACAATGATAAGAATCTTCTTCATGCGTTCCCTTGCTCACTTTGTAACAACTGTACAATCGTGGCTGTCTTTAAATCTTTCAGTACACTCATTTTAAACGGCACATGCATTTGCTGTTGATACTGCTTCAAGATCTGTGCCAAACGCTCACCCAACACCAAAAAGTGTCCTTGTTGCAGGAGCTGAATATTTGTGTCCAGCAGCGCTAACCAATTCAGCCAACTGGCCTCACTGCTGATCAGTGCGACGTAGTGATTATGTTCTGATAAACATTGAATTAATTCAGCCTGTTGCTGCATCGTTTCATTTGGACAGCGACGCTCATACAAAACAAAGTTCAGTATAAGACGTCCGTGTTGCATTAAGGTGTCCATCATAAACTGACGCCCACCTTCTCCTCGCCAAAATGCAATACTCGCATCACTGGCCAAGTTCTGCAAAACAGGCAGTTGTAACATCCCTTCAGAGGTTTCCACCTCAGGCACCACACTGTCCAAACCATATTCGCCCAAAGCCTGCGCTGTTTTTTGTCCGACTGCAATCCATTGAATATGCTGTAAATCGGACACCGTTAAACCGCTTTGCAGCAAATGTGCCATACCAAACTGCACGGCACTGGGGCTGACCACCACAATCACTTGGGTGTGCGCTAACTGCTGATACAAGCGTGCTAGGTCATGACTCCATGCTCTAGGCAACAACTCCAGTAACGGCAATGGATAGACCTCAACAGCCTGTTGCTCTAGTGCCATCGTGAGGCTTGCCGCGCGATCAACAGGGCGCGTATTAATAAACAGCATCGTTAAGAAATATTAGTGATAAAAGGCTTTGAGTAAATCACCTGCACCTTGAGCCAATAACTCTTGTGCAAGGACAACGCCCAAATGCTCGGCTTCAGCGGCATCACCCGCCACTTGTGCTTTGAGGAGCGTTTGCCCATCGACACTCCCCACACGCCCTTCAAGCTGAATACGGTTGTCTGCTAAAGTGGCATAGCCTGCAATAGGTACCTGGCATCCACCTTCAAGATAAGCATTGAAAGCACGTTCAGCGCGAACACAGGTATCGGTTTCTACATGTAATAAAGGATGAATCAAATCCAATACCGCTTGATCATTTGCACGGCACTCTAGCCCTAAAGCGCCCTGACCCACAGCAGGTAAACTCAACTCTGGGCGAATGGTATGACGGATACGTTCTGCCAACCCCAAGCGTTTTAATCCTGCACTGGCCAAAATAATGGCATCGTACTGACCTGCGTCTAATTTAGATAAACGCGTTCCCACATTCCCACGTAAATCAATAATCTCTAGGTCGGGTCGTTGTTTTAAAATTTGGCATTTACGGCGCAAACTCGAAGTACCGACCTTTGCTCCTTGTGGCAAGGCATCAAAACTAACATAACTATTCGACACAAAAGCATCTAAAGGATCTTCACGCTCACAAATGACGGCCAGCGACAAACCTTCAGGCAAAGCCATCGGAACATCTTTCATCGAATGCACCGCCAAATCAGCACGACCATCCAACAAAGCTGCTTCAAGCTCTTTGACAAATAAACCTTTGCCACCAATTTTTGCCAATGGCGTATCTAAAATTTTGTCCCCTTGGGTAACAAAAGTCACTAACTCTACTGTGAGCCCCGCATGCAGTGCTTCTAAACGAGCACGAATATGTTCAGCTTGCCAAAGAGCAAGCGGGCTTTGTCGAGTAGCGATCTTTAGGGTTTTCATAAATTTTAGTATGTGCCAATAAGAATGAAACTATCTTAAACTGAATTTACCCCATTGGAAATGTATTCAGCCCAAAGCGCCCCGCCTCAGCAGCAGCAGAGCCATTTAATTGGCGTGCTAAAGCTTATGTAAGCGCTCTCGCAAGCCCGGTAAATGCCGTCGACTCACTGCTAGGCGCTCATCTAATTCACGGCAACGCACTTGATACTGCCCAGAGTTGACCACTTCAAGCCCTTCTAAAAAGTGAACTGAAACCAAGGCATTACGGTGAATACGAATAAAGGCCTCCCCAAACTCATGCTCTAAGTCTTTTAAGGTTTCATCAATTAAGACACTGCCGTTTTTGTGGCGTACCGTGACATATTTTTGATCCGCCAAAAAATAATAAATATTTTCAATGGGCACCAATTCCACACCACGATAGGTTTTCGCTGCGATTTGATGTCGCTTTACGTTAAATTCGTCCATATTTTCTTTTTGTTTTATCTCGCTCATTTGAGCTTGGGTTAATTTAGTGAGGTGACCGAGCACCTGTTGCAATTCCTGTTGCATCACTGGTTTTAATAAATAACCTTCAGCATGTGACTTAAATGCATCGAGTGCATGTTCATCATAAGCTGTACAAAACACCAATGCAGGCATCGGTTCAAGTTGGCGCAAATAATGCGCACAGGTCAAACCATCCATTTCTGGCATTTGAATATCTAAAAGTACCACATCTGGTTCATATTGTTGAGTTAATTCAATTGCTTGTTGACCATGTGAGGCTGTTGCCACCACTTGATGTCCGAGCTGACTCACCAATCTAGACAAACGTTCGATTGCTAAAGGCTCATCATCACAAATTAGGATGTCCATTTATCTCCTCCCCAACAGTCACCTTGTTTATTTTTATAGGTTCACTGCGGCTTATTTATATTGATACTGCACAACAGTGGTATACATTCCCTCCCCTGCATAGGTTTGAAAGCTCACAGTTCGCCCAAAATATGCCTCTAGACGCTGCTTCACATTTTCAATGGCAATACCATGTCCTTGTCGTTTATGAATTGTTTCCTTTGTAAATGGGTTAGTTATGACGATATTAACTTGATTTTGCAATATTTCAATCAGTACACTTATCGTACTCTTAGTTAAAAATTTTTCAACACCATGAAAAATACTATTTTCAAGTAAAGGTTGTAAAGTTAAGAGTGGAATTTGTACCTGCTTACACAATTCGGCATGCTCGATTTTCCATTCAACCTGTAAACGATCCCCCAAACGAATTTGCTCAATCGCCAAATAACGCTGACACAACTCAATTTCATCACTGAGCTTGACCAGTTTTAACTCTTGGAAACTGGCTCTAAACAGACGCGATAGATTGAGCAACATCTGTTCGGCTTTATCTGGGTCAATCGCAATTAGGCAAATCACATTGTTTAAACTATTAAACAAAAAATGCGGGTGGATACGGGCTTGCATGGCTTGCACCCGTGCATTCAGCTCACTATTTTGCTGCCTAAACCACTGTTCTCTTAGGTACAAATAACGAAAACAAAAGCTGCCTAACAGCAAGCCATAACCCAAATGCAAAGCAACATCATTCCATAAGATGGCTGAAGTCAAACCATTGAAACTAAAATTAGCTCCAAAGAAGATCAGTATATTAAGGCTGAGCGTGGTCACCAAAACAATGATCTGTAATAGAAAAAAGCCTGACAATAAAGTCATACCCAGACCCAAATTCTGCAACTTTTTTTGTCCATATTGCATTAGCGCAGCAAAAGACAGTAAAACCCAATTGATGTAAAGCATATAACCGAGTACATGCTCAAACACCAAGTTTGACCAAGACTGCGCCTCGGCCAAAGCCAACAGCATGGCCAACAAATTTCCACCAACAAATAATTCCAACAAATGTGGCCATTGCACGATTTTGCTAAATAAATAAGAGATATTTGGCTTAGCCATACTGGAAGTTAAACTTTGCGCATCTTGAACTTCGGCAAGTTGTCTTGAATTTGTTATACTCATGCGAGTTCTACCGCTTTTTATCTTATTGAGCCGACATGACCACATCTTCTAATTCCTCAAATCCGCAACAAGCCCAAACTTCGGGTATGTGGGGCGGTCGTTTCTCTGAAGCTACTGATGCCTTTGTTGCTGAATTTACAGCATCTGTACAATTTGACCAACGCTTTTATAAACAAGATATTGCAGGTTCTATTGCTCATGCGACCATGCTTGCAAAAGTTGGTGTTCTGACAGAGCAAGAACGTGATGACATCATCAATGGCTTAAACACCATTCAAGCTGAAATCGAAGCGGGTCAGTTCGAATGGCGTATTGACCTAGAAGATGTGCACATGAACATTGAGTCGCGTTTGACTCAACGGATTGGCATCACAGGTAAAAAGCTCCACACAGGTCGTAGCCGTAATGACCAAGTGGCAACCGATATTCGCCTCTATGTCCGCGATGAAATCGATGCCATTTTAGAATTACTGAAAAAATTGCAAAAAGGTATTTTGAGTATTGCTGCTCAAAACACGCACACCATTATGCCGGGATTCACTCACTTACAAACGGCACAGCCTGTGACTTTTGGTCACCACCTACTAGCATGGTTTGAAATGTTAGTTCGTGACTCTGAGCGTCTCATTGACTGTCGTAAACGTACTAACCGTATGCCTTTAGGTTCAGCAGCACTTGCAGGTACCACTTACCCAATCGACCGCGCATTTACAGCAGAGTTACTGGGTTTTGAAGCCGTTTCTGAAAACTCACTCGATGCAGTATCTGACCGTGACTTCGGTATTGAATTCAATGCTGCGGCTTCTCTGATCATGATGCACTTATCACGCATGTCAGAAGAACTGATTCTTTGGACGTCTGCACAGTTTAAGTTCGTAAACATTCCGGACCGTTTCTGTACTGGCTCTTCAATCATGCCACAAAAGAAAAATCCAGATGTTCCAGAGTTAGTACGCGGTAAAACAGGTCGTGTCTATGGCGACCTGATGAGCTTATTAACACTGATGAAAGGTCAACCGTTGGCGTATAACAAAGACAACCAAGAAGATAAAGAGCCTTTGTTTGATGCGATTGATACCGTGCGTGGCTCGCTCATGGCTTTTGCAGACATGATTCCTGCTTTGGTGCCAAACATCGAAATCATGCGTGAAGCAGCGCTTCGTGGTTTCTCTACAGCAACCGACTTGGCTGATTACCTTGTTAAAAATGGCGTGGCTTTCCGTGATGCACATGAAATTGTGGGTAAAGCCGTTGCTTTAGGTGTTCAAGAGTCAAAAGATCTTTCTGAATTGACTTTAGAACAACTTCAACAGTTTTCTGATTTAATTCAAGCGGATGTATTTGAAAAAGCACTAACCCTTGAAGCGTCAGTCAATGCGCGTAACCACATTGGTGGAACTGCACCTGCGCAAGTAGAAGCTGCCATTGAACGTGCCCATGCGCGTTTAGAAAAACTTTATGCTCAATAAGGACGTCTAGATATGACTCGACAAGTTTTTTGCCGTAAATATCAAACAGAAATGGAAGGTTTAGACTTTGCACCGTTTCCTGGTGCAAAAGGCCAAGAACTTTTTGAAAGCATCTCCAAGCAAGCTTGGGGAGAATGGTTAAAGCACCAAACCACTTTAATCAATGAAAAACGCCTAAATGTGTTTGAACCTGATGCGAAAAAGTTTCTTGAAGAACAACGTGAGAAGTTCTTTAACAATGATGAAAGCTTAGAAAAAGCAGAAGGCTTAAAGCCTGAGGCGTGATAAAGCGGAGCACTGCTCCGCCACGCTGCAAGACGAAAAGCTATGCTTGGCATGACCAATAGAGTATTGCTCTGAAAATTATCTAAAGTAAGCAAAGCACACAGTTTCACATTTGAAAAGCCCCAACATCGGGGCTTTTCATTTTTATTCGTACAATGTTCTATCTAAGCACAGGTCTAACTAAACCCCAAATAGATGACATATTGATGACTCAATTACGCTATAAAGCCGTTATTTGTATCTAAATAATTAAGTGTAAACATAGCGCTACATAACCATTGCAAAACTCAACATTACACTACAAGAACCTACATGACGCAGAAAAACATCTTTCCTATAATGGCATTCAAGGATAGAGGGAAACCTCTTATCGATAACGATAAATATCCCCGATTTTAGTCTCAGATTTCCCCCAAAGTCTGAGATTTTTTTTATCCGAAAATTAAGCAACCATTAAAAAGCACAACCGAAGTTGTGCTCGAAAAATAAGTTTCGCTTTTTTTATTTTTGGATATGTTTTTCAACTTCTTCAAAACTGGTATGACGTACATCCAAACCTTTCACCATGTAAATCACTTGCTCAGAGATATTCCGCGCATGATCGCCAATACGCTCTAATGAACGTAATACCCACATCACATTAATCACACGCGCAATATGACGCGGGTCTTCAATCATATAAGTCATCAAAGTACGCGTTGCAGATTGATATTCACGGTCAATATCAGCATCGGCCATCATCACACGTAGCGCTTGTTCTGCATCTAAACGTGCAAAAGCATCCAGGGCATCATGAATCATGACACGGACTTGGTTACCAATATGACGCGTTTCCATATAACCGCGAGGGGATTCACCGTCTTCACATAAGCTTTGCGCAATACGAGCAATTTTCGCCGCTTCATCACCAATACGCTCTAGGTCGGTATTGGCTTTCGACATCGCAATTACCATACGCAAATCAATCGCAGCAGGATGACGACGCGCCAAAATCAACGTCAAGGCTTCATCAATTTCACGTTCGAGCTGATTCACCGCATTGTCTTTAAACTGAACATCAACTGCTAAGTTGGCATCGGTGTCGAGTAGCGCATGAATTGCATTTGCCACTTGTTGCTCTACCAAACCACCCATGGTCATAAATTTGGTGTTCACATCCTGCAAATCTTCATTGAACTGCGAAGAAATATGATGGTTTAAAACAGGACTATTTGGCAAAGGACGTACTCCACAGCAACATCATGAGGGACTAAAGATTGAGCGATATTAAAGCATAGCAATTGTGAAGATTTGATGACAAGACCCTTTTATAAGCGTGCTTTGTCCACCAACCATGCATTCATTTCTTGAATATCTTGTTCAGTCAACTTACCCACAGATGCCTTTAAATGCAAGACATTGATCAGATAGTCATACTTGGCATTGACATAGTCTTGCTTGGCCGAAAAGGCATTGCGCTGTGCCAGTAAAACATCGACCATGGTTTTTAAGCCTTCTTGATACTGCGCTTGTGAGGCGCGAGAGACGAGGCTGGATGATTCCATGGCAGCTTTACGTGCTTGCAACTTGGCTTGGTCTGTTTCCACTTGCAAATAAGACTTTTTCACCTCGGTGTTGGCTTTACGGATAGCAGCATCCAGTTCCGCTTCAGATTTTTTGACGTTGACGGCGGCTTTTTGAATCGACTTCTTGGTTCGTCCACCGGTATAGACATTCCAATTCATCTCAATACCAATCTGATCAAAGTTGCCTTTGGTCGACATAATATTCTCAGGCGTCTGCTCACTATAACCATAGCTTCCTACGGCTTCAATTTGCGGATACAACGCAGCTTGTTCAACCCGTTTTTGATCTTCAGCATAGCGCTGCTGTAAACGTGCCTGCTGAATGCCTAGGTTCTGTGCGAGAGCTAAATTGGTCCATGCCGAAAGCTCTGCGGGATAAGGTTTTTGAAACTGAAAGTCTTCACGCAACACTGCCAAGTTTTCTTGATAAGGCCCAATAATTTGCGCCAGTTGTTCCTGCGCCAAGACCAGTTGTACATGCGTCGCAATGCGGTTGGCCTGTGCGCTTTGGAATTGTGCATTGGCTTCACTCACATCACTTTTTGCCACCAAACCCTCTCTGAGTTTGGCATTCATCATATTCAGTTGCTTAAGTAGAGCCTGTTCTTCTTGTAAATTGGCTGCGGTTAAACTTTGTTGGCGCAGTACATTAAAATAGGCTTCCGTCACCGCTAAAATATGTTGCTGCCGCTGTAGCTGTAAGTTGACTTCACTTAAACTGAGAGAAGTCTTGACCTGCTTCAGCCCTTCCCACGCATCCCAACGAAAAAGGGGTTGGCGCGCCGTAATCGCCACTTGTTTGGTGGTGGTCGTATCGGGCATGGAAAGAACCGAACTCACCTGCCCAATGGGTTGATTTTTTCGAGTCACATTACCAGACAGACTAATGGTAGGCAGTAAATTGCCTTGTGCAATACCTAAATTGAGTTGATCGGCTTCATATTGGAGTAAATTGGCTTGCCAGTTAGGATCATTGACTTTGGCGCGTTGTAAAGCGTCGACCAAATCCAAGGCATGACTCCACGGCGCGAAAAACAACACACAGCTGGCTAGGACACATTTAATCTTCATTGTTTTTGGTCCACCTTTCCGCCTCACTGGCCTCATTCTGAGCAACGCTATACTAAAACGAGTTGTCATTATTTTCGTATATTTTTTATTGCACTGGTTACAATAGCGCGCACTAATCTGTTCATTATGAAGTAAATATTAAACAATGTCATAGCCCGTTCAACAAACTCATTCACAATACTACACATTAAAAATTCCATTCCCCCTATAAAATGAGCCATGGAGAAAAGGAGTTTCTCTACTGTGTTGTCGCTGAACTGAGTTTTTTGATCGAGTCGCTGTGAATCATTCCTCTTTATTTTCGCTTAAACCTTATGCACTGATTTTCATGTGCGCGCTGTTGGCTGCCTGTCAGAAACCTGAACCTGTCAGCTTTCAAGAGCCCGCACAAATAGAAGCGTCTTCGACTCAAACCTTGGACTTAACCGACTTGTGCCAAAAAATTGACAAAAACATGTCGGAAATAGATGCACAACGTACGACTTTTGCTCTAGAGCAAATCAATCAAGATCTTAAGCTGTGTTTACCTTTACTCGGCTTTCAACAACAAAAGCATTTATTGGGTTTATCCAATAAAATGTACCATGACTTTTTATCGGTTGAACGTACACCGCAACAGCAGCGCGCTTTTGAAAGCTATGCCCTAGAAATGGCGCAACATCCGACCATTCAACAAAGTCTTTTTGAGCAACTGACCATTCGCGACCAATACCTCATCAAACACCAAGGGCAGTCTTATGTCGAGCTGTTTGATGCAGGCGAAGGACAAGTGCATTACCGCCGTAGCCCTGAGTATTTAGCCAAAATTTTTGCGCCTTATCTCCCTGTCGCAGAGCAAGAGTTTATTGAACATCTGGCGACACAAAATCAATACCCAGCCGTGATTGGGAGTCAGGTCAAAATTGACGCTAAAGAAATTGCGGATCGTGGGCTGTATTGGGAAAACTATTTACAGCAATATCCGAAAAGTAGCTATCACCAAGATGCACGTCATCTATTGAATCTATACAGCACCCTCTTGTTTATCGGACTGGATACTCAACGCATTTACGACGGCTATACCGTGCAAAGCAACTATTTGGAAGAAATTGAGCGCCTAGCCGCATTAAAAAATTCAATTGTGACGGATCAAGCGCGCTTATTTTTAAAGTTCGTGCAACTCAGCCCTGAACAAAGAGCGGCTCAAATCATCTTGCCTGCTTCCGCTCATGTGCAGCGCCTCGGTGCAGATCAACTCTTACAAAGACAATTGGCACATTTTATCCAACTACGTATGGTCCAACCCGATCAAGGCAAAGACTGCTTAAGCGATGCCATTTGCTTAGAACGTTGAACACATTTCCCCTTCACACTTTGAATAAAAAGGTCGCTGTTTTTAACAACAGTGCATGTTAAGATGATGCATCGCTTGACGGAGCGCGAGTAATTGCTCGCTGAGATCAGCTAATACTTTTCAATAAAGTTTTGAAGCTGAGTACCGTTGAACCTGATCAGGTTAAGACCTGCGTAGGAATCAAGCCATCTAAAAACTGAACGCCTTTCATTGAACTATTTCCAGTAGAAATACATCCGTTGCATTTGTACCTGCAAATCAACAACACACCGAAATAGTTTCAATTGCCATCGTTTTTGGTCGTGCTTGATTCGTTGATGTCATTCATAAGGATCATTGCAATGAACCAGTTAACGAATCTTTCCGCTGAAATTTCAGCACAACATGAACAAGATGCCAAAGATCTGACCCGTATCTTGCCTGCTTCTAAAAAAGTTTATATCCAAGGTTCACGCCCAGACATTCAAGTCCCCATGCGTGAGATTGAACTGACCGAAACCCCAACAGGCTTAGGCGGTGAATACAATCCACCAGTGATGGTGTATGACACCTCTGGTGTGTATACCGACACCAATGTCAGTATTGATCTAAACAAAGGTCTACCGAATGTCCGCGAAAATTGGATTGAAGAGCGCAACGATACCGAAATGTTAGACAGCCTCAGTTCAAGCTTTGGTCAAGAGCGTTTACGGGATATTCGTACCGCTGATATTCGCTTTGCCCATATTCAAAAACCACGTCGTGCCAAAGCAGGTCACAATGTCACGCAGATGCATTATGCCAAACAAGGCATTATCACTCCTGAAATGGAATACATCGCTATTCGTGAAAATCAGCGTCAACGTGAAGGAGTCGATGCACGTCAGCACGCGGGGCAAAACTTTGGTGCGCATAACTTGATGGAAATCACGCCTGAGTTTGTACGTAAAGAAGTGGCTGAAGGGCGTGCGATTATCCCTGCCAATATTAACCACCCTGAAATCGAACCCATGATCATTGGCCGAAACTTCTTGGTAAAAATCAATGCCAATATTGGTAACTCGGCTCTCGGCTCTTCAATCGATGAAGAAGTCGCAAAAATGACGTGGGCAACTCGTTGGGGTGCAGACACCATCATGGACCTTTCCACAGGGAAGAACATCCATGAAACCCGTGAGTGGATTATCCGTAACTCACCTGTTCCGATTGGTACTGTACCGATCTATCAAGCTTTAGAAAAAGTCGATGGGGTGGCGGAAGACTTGACATGGGAAATCTTCAAAGACACGCTGATCGAACAAGCTGAGCAAGGCGTGGATTATTTCACCATCCATGCGGGTGTCTTATTACGTTATGTTCCAATGACGGCGAATCGCCTCACCGGTATCGTGTCTCGTGGTGGTTCGATCATGGCGCAGTGGTGTTTGGCCCATCATCAAGAAAACTTCCTCTATACACATTTCGATGAAATCTGCGAAATCATGAAAGCCTATGATGTGTCATTCAGCCTCGGCGATGGCCTGCGTCCGGGGTGTATCCAAGATGCCAATGACGAAGCACAGTTCTCTGAATTACGCACTTTAGGGGAGCTGACCCATCGTGCATGGAAACATGATGTACAAGTCATGATCGAAGGGCCGGGGCATGTCCCAATGCATATGATCAAAGAAAATATGGATCTACAACTTGAAGTCTGCCAAGAAGCGCCCTTCTACACTTTAGGGCCATTGACCACCGATATTGCCCCAGGTTATGACCATATTACTTCTGCGATTGGTGCGGCGATGATTGGTTGGTATGGAACTGCTATGCTCTGTTATGTCACCCCTAAAGAACACTTGGGCCTGCCGAACAAGAAAGACGTCAAAGATGGCATCATCACCTATAAAATTGCAGCACATGCAGCAGATTTGGCCAAAGGTCATCCAGGTGCGCAAGTCCGTGACAATGCTTTATCTAAAGCACGTTTTGAATTCCGCTGGGAAGATCAGTTTAATCTCAGCCTTGATCCAGACACAGCGCGTAGCATGCATGATGAAACCATGCCGAAGGAAGCGCACAAATCTGCGCACTTCTGTTCGATGTGCGGTCCCAAGTTTTGCTCGATGAAAATCACCCAAAACGTGCGTGATTATGCACAAAACCAGCAAAACGCTACACTGAATAAAATTCAGCAAGAAGAGGTCGAAACTGGTCTCGATAGCATGAAAAAACAATTCCATGCAAGCGGACAAAACTTGTACCAAAAAGTGTAAGTTGATAAAAAACCTTTTGTAATCATGCGATTCTCAGTTAGGATGAAATGATAAATTTCATCCTGATTGCGCTTTATGAACATAATTAAGCAAGCTACATATCACAGTGAAGATGTCCAAATTGTAGACAGAGCCTTTGTTTTTCAGGGTTTTGTTCAAGTAGAAAAAGTAAATTTACGTCATCGCCTGTTTAATCAAACTGAGTACACTTCTGTGATTTCACGTGAGCTTATTCAGCGCCCTGAAGCTGCGGGTGTCTTGATTTATGATGATGCACAAAAAAAATTTGCCTTGATTGAACAATTTCGTATTGGTGCTATGGATGATCAAGATTCAGCTTGGCAATTGGAGATTATTGCGGGAGTACTCGATGGTGATGAATCACCAGAAAGCTGTATTCGCCGTGAAGCATTAGAAGAATCAGGCTGTCAGATTGAACACTTACAACATCTGTTTAGCTTTTACCCTTCTGCAGGTGCCTGTGCGGAACTGTTTCATCTGTATAGTGCTGCGGCCGATTTACCCGAACAAGGTGGTGTATTTGGTATGCCCGATGAAGGTGAAAATATTTTATTACACCTGATTGATTATGCGCAGATCGATACATTACTTTCCAATGGTCGGCTCAGAAATGCGCCTGTCATAATGGCCTTGCAATGGCTACAACAACAGATTAAAACGACAAGGAATGTCTAAGGGGTCAGGCATGACTTTAAATAATGAGAAAAATTGGACCATTATCCAAATTTCAGATACGCACTTGATGGATCAAGATCATCTGGAGTTTGTACGTATGAATCCAGAGCAAAGCTTTCATCATGTAATACAACACATTGTGGAACGTCATCCACAACTGAATGCTATCGTCCATACGGGTGACTTGGCACAAGTACCTGTGCCTCGAACCTATCAACGCTATTTAGACTTTATGCAGAGTTTAAAGACGCCGTTTTATCAGGTTCCGGGCAATCATGACAATGCCGAACACTTCCCTTTTCATCAGCAACAAAACAAAGTTCATGTGATTCACTTTGGCCCTTGGAGCGTGGTTTTACTCAATAGTGCTGTCAAAGGTAAAATCGATGGCTGGGTCGATGAAGCACAATTGAACCAACTGGAACAGATCCTACAAGAATTTGCCCAGCAACACATTGTGATTGCCTGTCATCATCATCCTTTTGAAATGCAGTCAAAATGGATTGATCAACATAAACTCAAGAACACCCAAGACCTCACTGCGGTTCTTGCGAAATACCACAATGTCAAAATTGTGCTGTCGGGACATGTCCATCAAGAATCATGGCGTGAATGGCATGGTATTCAGTTTTACTCGACGCCGTCTACCAGTGTCCAATTTAAGCCTTTAAGCGATCATTTCGCCTTAGATGAGCAAGCACCGGGTTATCGTATTTTACAATTAAACGCAGATGGCAGCCATGAAACCCACGTAGAACGTGTCTTACACGCGCAGCAAAAAATAAATGTTGAAATTTCAGGTTATTAACTTTTCATTTTTATCGTTTTCAATTACCTTAGTTGCTCTTACGAAAAAGTGATCAATTTAATCCAAACATCAAAGACTATCAAAATACTTAAAAAGTCTATATGATGACGACCCCCGAGGGTGAATCTCCTCGAGGGTGGATAAAAACACTTGCATATCACCATATTTTTTGCGTATTAAAGATACGTATATGATGAGGATTGCCCTAAATGGCGAATGACAACCAAAATACTGTCTTAGACGAACAAACTGATGTTGTAGATGAAAAATCTACAAAACGTGTGCGCAAAACTAAGCCTAAAGCGACTGACGGTGGTTCTACTGCAAGCTTATTTGGTATTGAACCTTATCAGCCGAAAAAAAATGAAGAATACATGTCTGAAGGTCAGCTTGAGCACTTCCGCCAAATTTTGTTGGCATGGAAAGCAGAGTTAATGTCAGAAGTTGACCGCACACTCAACACCATGCAAGACGAAAACACCGCTTTGCCTGATGTGAATGACCGCGCGACACAAGAAGAAGAGTTTGCAATTGAATTACGTACACGTGACCGTGAACGTAAACTCATCCGCAAAATCGAACAATCAATTGAAGCGATTAAAAACGATGACTATGGTTTCTGTGAAACCTGTGGCATCGAAATTGGTCTGCGCCGTTTAGAGGCCCGTCCAACAGCAACTTTATGTATTGACTGCAAAACACTGGCAGAAATCAAAGAGAAGCAAAATAACGGTTAATCATGTTATTCAATAATCCTCCCCCAACCCCTTCTTTACAAAAGGAGGGGGACAACAGGATGGCTTATGTGGGTCGGTTTGCGCCATCGCCAACCGGCCCTTTGCATTTTGGTTCACTCATCACCGCCGTTGCCAGTTATTGCGAAGCAAAAGCACATCAAGGCTCATGGTTGGTTCGTATCGAAGATACCGACATCCCGCGTATTTACCCCGGCAGTGAAAGCCATATCTTGCGTTGTATCGAGGCTTTCGGCTTTCAGCCCGATGCGGAGATTATTTTCCAAAAAGATCGTCTCGACCTATATGAAGACGTGATTCAACAACTGCATCAACTCAAACTGGTCTATGCCTGTCAGTGCACCCGAAAAATGCTTGGTTCTAACCACATTTATGCAGGCACCTGCCGTGACCTTGCTCTGCCTTTTGATCAACAAGCCATTCGCGTCAAAGTGGAAGATGTCGAGATTTGTTTTGATGATGCTCTGCAAGGCAGACACTGCTCACAACTGGCACATGAGCTCGGTGACTTTGTACTGAAACGCCGCGATGGCATTATCAACTATCAATTAGCTGTAGTGGTAGATGACTATCTACAAGGCATCACCCATGTGGTCCGTGGTGCAGATCTATTGGATAATACCGAGCGACAAATTTATTTAGGTCAGCTGCTAGATTACCCACGTCTTAGCTATATGCACCTGCCTTTAGCCATGAATGATCAAGGGCAAAAATTGTCTAAACAAAATATGGCACAAGCGCTGGATCTTAACCAAGCACCAGCTCTACTCGCTCAAGCAATACGCGCTCTAAATCAGCCAGTTGTCGAACTAGACCATCCTAAACGAATGTTGCAACAAGCCATTGCACAATGGGATGTTTCACTGATTCCGCACCGTACTACCCTGCACGGTATCTATTTATAGCAAAAAACCATCGCGGCAGAAACTCAACACTACGCATAGCGCGCAACGTTTCAATTGAAGAAAATTCAAAAAATTAGATTATTACAGTCACATTCATCATGAAAGAATGATGCATAAATACGCTGATGAGAAACACAATTTAGGAAGGGCTCAAACGCTATCCGCATAACGAAAAGTGAGTTTCGTCTGCAGATAGCGTGATGAAAGAACAACCGGCTTAGAAGCTGGATTCTTCTTTGGTTGGATTGGCACTTTGTGTTGTTGCATCAATTTTCAAAATCAAACTGATCATCACTGCGCACATAATCAGTGATGAACCACCATAACTAATGAAAGGTAGGGTCAAACCTTTGGTTGGCAGCATGCCCATATTCATACCTGCGTTTACCAAAATTTGCAGTAAGAAAATAATCGATACCCCATATGCCAAATAACCCGCACGCAGGTACTGATTCTTCAAGGCACGATGACCCACTTTGATACAGCACAGCAACATGGTAAAGGACAGAATTAAGACAGTAGTGATCCCGAAAAAGCCAAACTCTTCGCCTAAAATGGCCAACATGAAGTCGGTATGCGCTTCAGGCAAGTAGGCCATTTTCTGTACACTGTGGCCAAGCCCTACACCAAACCATTCACCACGCCCAAAAGCCATTAAGGCATTGGAAAGCTGGTAACCAGTACCTAGCGGATCTTCCCAAGGGTTTGAGAAAGACATTAGACGTTCAAAACGGTAAGGCTCAAACACAATCAAAAAGACAAAGGCCGCAAAGATTGCACCAAAAGCCATACCAAACTGAATCAGCGGCGCGCCAGCAAGGAAGAAGATACCGAGCATCATCAAACTAATCACTACGGTTGCACCCAAGTCGGGCTCCGCGATAATCAAACCCACCGTCAAAAGCATAATAATACCGAGACGGATCAAACCTTTAATATTGTTTCGTACTTCTTCGGCACGGCGTACCACATAGTCCGCTGTGAAAATGGCCATCATCACTTTGGCAACCTCAGAAGCCTGCAAGGTAAAGCCCGCAACACGAATCCAGCGGGTTGAACCATTGACCTCCGTACCGACAACCAATACAGCGGCCAGCAGTAAGATGGTCAAGATCCACAACGGAAAGGTGTTATTGAACCAAACATTGAGCGGAACTCGGTATACCGCATAGGCCAAAACGCCCGCCACCGCAATTGAAATCCCGTGACGAAGGACATAGTGAAATGAATTCTCATGAAGGCGTTCAGCATAAGGCATCGACGCAGATGCGACCATGATCGACCCTAAACACAACAACGCAACGACGCAGAAGATCAACACATTACGTGGTGTCACTTCGCTAGGTATACGCGGCGCCCAACGGCTATAAAACTGATTCATTTTATTGATCGTTGTCTGAGCAAACTCAGCCATCTCAATTTCCTTATTATTTTTAGTGGAGTTCTTGCACACAAGCGACAAACTGATGTCCACGCTGTGGGTAACCACTGAACATATCAAAACTTGCACATGCGGGTGACAATAACACGACATCATGGGCTTGGGTATGGGCTTGGCAAAGTGCAACCGCCTGCTCTAAAGTCTCAGCATGCAGTAAAGTCGTCGTTCCATCCACGGCTTTTTCAATCAACGCGGCATCTTCACCAATCAATACCGCCACTTTCACGTATTTGCTCAAAGCCTCACGTAAAGCGCTAAAGTCTTGCCCTTTGCCTTGACCACCTAAAATGATCGCGACTTTGCCGCCTTTGGCTTCAATCGCAGCACCTAGACCATCAATTGCAGCCAGTGTTGCGCCTACATTGGTGCCCTTAGAGTCATTATAGTAACGAACCCCCTCAACGTCTTTCACAAACTCACAGCGATGCTCTAAGCCTTTAAAGCTTTTCAGCGTTTCCAACATCGACTCCAGTGGTAAGTTGATTGCCTCGCCCAAAGCCAAACAGGCCAAAGCATTGGCCACATTGTGTGTGCCTTGAATATACATCTCTGCACTGTTCAATAAACGTGTGCGGCCACGAGCCAACCAGATCGTACCGTCGTCATCTCTTAATACACCGTACTGACTCATATCAGGCGCATTTAAACCAAAGCTTTGCATTGGCGTAGCATCAGGTACCAAAGGACGAGTCAGTGAGTCATCACGATTATGAACGACTTTTTTCACGCCTTGGAAAATGCGATGCTTCGCGGTGTGATAGCCCATCATATCGCCATGACGGTCAAGATGATCTTCACTCATATTCAGCACCACCGCAACTTCAGCTTGTAAATTTGAAGTGGTTTCTAACTGAAAGCTCGATAGTTCTAAAATGTATAAATCTGGCTGATCTTTGGTCAAATCCAACGCTGGGCGACCAAGGTTCCCGCCTACCGCGACTTTTACGCCTGCATGTTCAGCCATCAGACCAATCAAGGTCGTCACGGTACTTTTTGCATTCGACCCCGTAATCGCCATGATCGGCTTGTCGGTTGCACGGCGTAGGATTTGAATTTCACTCACCACGGGGATGCCTTTGGCAATCGCAGCTTGAATTTCAGGTAGTTTCGGATCGAGCCCAGGGCTAATAACAATTTCTTCAGCAGACAACAACAGTTCTGCATCAAACTGACCAAAACTGGTTTGTACCTCTGCTGGAATTTGGTCATGACCGGGCGGGGTCGATCGAGAGTCCGTTACTGCAACGCGGTAGCCTTGGTTATGTAAAAAATTAACCGCTGCAACACCAGAAATGCCGAGCCCTGCAACGACCTTAAGTCCACCACGTTGTATTAACATTTTCGCCCCATGCTTGGTCTGAGATTTATCTGCGGAAATGTTAGCACTTTGCTGTTTTGAATGCTTTTTCTGTTTTGACTTTCCTGCACTTTTTTTGTGTCAGTGCGTAAAAAAGCCGCCCCTCTTGGACGGCTTTTTTATTTGTGAGCAAAAATCGTTTTATTTCCACTTCACCGCTTGAACTTCAGGCTTTTTCGCATTGCTGTCTTCCGTTGCTGGACAAGCACAGTTTCCGCCACAACCACCAGCCATTGACGGTTTTAACCACGTTGCTAAACGCGTCCAACCTCGAGCCTCACACAGCGCAGACAAGGACATGAAAACTGAACCCGATGTCTTAGGAAATACTTTCTTAAATACCACCACTGCACTCCAGATCACTAGAGCAGCAACAATTAGAACTTCAATCATCTCAATCTCCTCGCCTATTTACGCCGATTAGCCCAAATAATGCGTTGCAATTTGATAGGTCAGGAATGACATTAAATAAGCCAAACCAAACAAGTAAATGGTCATAAAACTCACAGTTTTCCATGAACCAGTTTCACGTTTGACCGTCGCCAACGTCGCCAAACAGTGCGGTGCATAAATAAACCACACCAATAAAGACAGCCCTGTCGCCACCGACCAACCGAGCTCACCACCACTACTGATGAGCGAAGCCAAACCTTGTGACATGGCGTCTTCATCAACAGCGGATAAGGCATATACCGTACCTAAAGCTGCCACCACCACTTCACGAGCAGCCATGGCTGGAATCAAGGCAATACAAATCTGCCAGTTGAAGCCCAGCGGTGCAAAAATCGGTTGCAGTAAATGACCGAGCATACCGGCAAATGAATAATCAATTTCAGGTAAAGTCGCGCCTTCAGGAGCTTGCGGGAAGGTACATAAGAACCACAGCAAAATAGACAACGCGAAAATGATGCCACCCACGCGACGCAAGAAGATCTTGGCACGGTCAAGTAAACCAATCCAAATATTCTTTAAGTCAGGGAAACGATAGCTTGGTAACTCCATCATCAACATATGTTGTGACTTGTCTTTATGGAAGAATTTCAGAACGAAAGATACACACAGTGCACTGACAATCCCGGCCATATATAAAGCAAACAACACCAAACCTTGCAGATTGAAGATCCCCCAAACAGTTTGTTCAGGAATAAAAGCAGCAATTAACAAGGCATATACAGGTAAACGTGCAGAACACGTCATTAACGGTGCCACAAAAATCGTAGTCAAACGGTCACGCGGATCACTAATGGTACGCGATGCCATGATGCCTGGAATTGCACAGGCAAAGCTAGACAACAATGGAATAAAGGCACGCCCAGAAAGACCTGCCTTAAACATCAGCTTATCCAGTAAAAATGCGGCACGCGGTAAATAACCCGACTCTTCCAATACCAAGATAAAGAAGAACAAAATTAAAATCTGCGGCAAGAACACCACGACACCGCCCGCACCTGCGATGATTCCGTCCACCACCAAACTGTTAAGTAAAGGGTGGCTAATAGACCCACCGATGGTTTCACCCAGCCAGCCAAAGAAGGTTTCAATCCCATCCATAAACGGTGCTGCCCAAGCAAAAACGGCTTGGAAGACAATAAACATCATGACTGCAAGGCTAACTAGACCCAAAACTGGATGTAGGAAAATCTTATCCAGAAAATCAGTTCGCTTGTCTTCTTCATCGACGTACTGCACAGCGTCATGTAATAAATTTTCTACTTTCTCATGTGCAGTGTCGCCTTTTAAACCCGTCAGCTCGGTATAAGGCACGGCATATTTGCCCTGCTCTAAAGCGCTAAGCAGGCTTTCAATACCCGAATTACGCACCGCAACCGTTTCAACGATCGGCACACCCAAGCGCTCAGAAAGCTTTTGGGTATTGATTTGCATGCCACGGCGACGTGCTTCATCCATCATGTTTAAAACGATTAACATTGGACGGCCCAATGCAATCAGTTCAATCACTAAACCAAGGTGAAGTTTGAGGTTGGTTGCATCAACGACACATAAGAAAGCATCTTGCTGACCTTCGTCTGCAATTTTCCCCATCACCACGTCGCGGGTAATCATTTCATCAGGGCTGGTCGCATCTAAGCTATACGTCCCTGGCAAATCCAGCACGCGAACTGCTTGACCTGAAGGAAGAGTAAATTGACCAACTTTACGCTCAACCGTTACACCCGCATAGTTACCTACTTTTTGGCGTGTTCCAGTGAGATGGTTAAATAACGAAGTTTTACCGCAGTTTGGATTACCTACAAGGGCAACACGCAAGGCATCACTCATCTAGGTGCTCCTTCGACTTGAATTTCAATTTTTTCAGCTTCAACTTTTCTTAAGGCGAAACGTGTAAAACCCACTTGGATTAAAATTGGATCGCCACCAAAAACACCTTTGGTAATCACCTGTACTTTTGTACCTGCGACAAAGCCTAATGTTTCAAGACGACTAGCCACCAAATCAGTCTGAGCTTCGCCATCCAAAGTATGATTCACTTTGTTAATGATGGCAGTTTGTTTGACTTTTAAATCAGATAAACGCACCGCATCCAACCCTTTAATATTTTGAACAGTATACAAACAAATGAGAATAATTACCAAATCAGATTCGATAATGATTCGCATCTGTTATAACACATCGACAAGCGAGAATGATTACACTACATTGAATAAACCCCCTATTCCTTGTTTTTGTCTTTCCGTGATGATGTGCTTGAGAGCTTTATGTTAAATAAAAAACCACGTGTGCCTGCTCCTGTTCAAATTCCAACTCAGCTCAGTTTTTTACACGGCTTTAAAGATTATCTCATTGCACAAACCGTCAGCCCACACACCCGAAATGCTTATCTCTCTGACTTATTGCAGTGCAGCGAATGTAGTCTGGTGAGCATGCCCGAATGGAGCAGTGATGATGTCGCCGATGTTCTGCTGACCCTCACCAAGCAAGGCAAAAGCCCGCGCTCCATTGCGCGCTGTCTGTCTGCTCTGCGTTCCTTTTTCAAATTTTTACGCGAACAGAAACTCCGTTCAGACAACCCTGTCGCGCTGCATAAAACACCCAAAATTGGCCGCGCACTGCCTAAAGATTTGTCTGAGCAAGACGTGGATGCCTTAATTCAAGCTCCAGATATTGAAACCGCTCTCGGACTCCGTGATCGTGCCATGTTTGAAGTGTTGTATGCCTGTGGACTGCGTGTATCTGAGCTACTGAACTTACGCCTAGACTTAATCAATTTAAAACAAGGCTATTTAAGAATTACGGGTAAAGGCAATAAAGAAAGGCTGGTACCTTTGGGGCAAATCGCAGTGGAATGGGTCGAAAAATACTTAATTGAATCCCGTCCGCAATTATATAAATCTGCAACTGACTATCTGTTTTTAACTCAACATGGCGGCATTATGAGTCGGCAAAACTTTTGGTACGCCATTAAACGCTATGCCTTACAAGCAGGGATTCAAGCTGAACTGTCTCCACACACCTTACGGCATGCTTTTGCAACACATTTACTCAATCACGGTGCTGACTTGCGTGTAGTACAAATGCTGCTGGGGCATAGTGATCTGTCTACGACACAAATTTATACCCATGTTGCACAAGTACGTATGCAACAACTACACGCCAGCTATCACCCAAGGGCTTAAGGTCTTGATCATCCATAACTTAAGGCTGTTTTTAGCACGAAGACTACGAAGTATTACCGAGACCTATAGTTTTTTTGCTATGCTTGGCGCTCTGTTTTTATAAAGTCAAAAGAAAAAGGGTTATCTATGTTATTTACCCGTAAACCATTGTTCATTGCCTGTGCCATTGCTTTAAGTGTTCTATTTACAGCATGTTCAAATAACACTGAAGAAAAAAAACAAGACTCTTTAACGGCAAGTGCACCAGCCACAGGTGAAGCGTCAACTTTGACGGAACGTAATGCAAAGCAACGTTTAATTGATACCCTTCAAAAGCATTTCAAAACAGCCAATATCAATGCCAAAATCATCGATATCAAAACCACTGAAGTGCCAAATTTATTTTGGGTCAATCTTGAAGGGATGAGCTCGGTTTATACCACAGCAGATGGTAAATATATTATTCAAGGTGATGTGATTCGCTTGGGCGATAAAACACTCCACAACGTCAGCGACAATCTTCAAGCTGAAGCCAACAAAAAGCTTCTAGCAGGGCTCAAAACTGAAGACCTACTGGTTTATAAAGCCAAAGGCAAGACCAAGCATGTGGTGTATGTCTTTACCGATGCCAGCTGCCCTTACTGCCATAAATTGCACGAGCACATCCCTGAAATCACGGCCCAAGGCATTGAAGTGCGTTACATTGCATGGCCGCGTGGCGAACAGTTCATGCCAGCCATGGAAAGTGTATGGTGTAGTGCAGACCGTCAAGCTGCCTTTGATCAAGCGATTTCAGGTACCCAACTTCCACCAGCGACCTGTAAAAACCCAGTGCGAGATCAATACCAGTTGGGTCTGAACATGGGCGTAAATGGAACACCTGCGATCTACAATGAAGATGGTGAATATCTCGGTGGCTATTTGGCCCCAAGTGAATTATTAAATCGCCTTAAATAACTAATTTTTATTTGTTATTTAACTAATATTTATAGTTGAGTATAAAGTTGTTTCTTTCCTAGAGTCTCACTGTTTTTTTAGCTATGATCTAGGCTTGATTCAATATTTATAAGTAAATTGGAGTGTGACGTGAAACCAGTTCGTCTGGCAATCCTCGGTCTTGGTACTGTGGGTGGTGGTGCCCTTAAACTACTAAAAGAAAATGCTGCTGAGATTAAACGTCGCACCGGTCGAGAAATTCAAATTACCCACGTGGGCACGCGTCGCCCACGCCCTGATCTAGAGCTAGATGCAACTATCAAGCAAAGTTCAGACTTTTTAGATATCGTCCGTCAGCCAGATGTCGATGTTGTGGTTGAAGTCATGGGCGGTATCCATCCAGCCTATGAAATTATTAAAGAAGCGATTCTACACGGCAAACAAATAGTGACAGCCAATAAAGCCTTACTGGCCGAACATGGCAATGAATTGTTTAAATTGGCAGATGATAATGCCGTACAAATTGCCTATGAAGCAGCAGTTGCGGGCGGGATCCCCATCATTAAAGTGATGCGTGAAGGCTTAGCTGCAAACCGCATTGACTGGTTGGCGGGTATCATCAATGGCACAGGTAACTTCATTCTGACTGAAATGCGTGAAAAAGGCCGTGCTTTTGCGGATGTGCTCAAAGAAGCACAAGAACTGGGTTATGCCGAAGCAGACCCAACCTTTGATGTGGAAGGCATTGATGCTGCACATAAACTCACATTGCTCGCTTCAGTTGCTTTTGGTATTCCTCTTCAGTTTGACAAAGTCTATACCGAAGGCATTAGTAAAGTCACTGCACAAGATGTGAAATATGCTGAAGAATTAGGCTTCCGCATTAAACACTTAGGCATTGCCCGTCGCGCAGCGAATGGCATCGAACTTCGTGTTCATCCAACGTTGATCCCTGCGGAAGAACTGATTGCCAATGTCAACGGTGTGAAAAATGCCGTCTTGGTTCAAGCACATGCTGTCGGCCCAACCTTGTATTACGGTGCAGGTGCAGGTGCAGGTCCAACCGCTTCTGCGGTCGTTGCAGATGTCATTGATATCGTCCGTGATATCTCTTATACCGAAGATGGTGCTGGAACGATTCCGCAATTGGCCTTCGAAGCACTGACCAATGTGCCAATTTTAAGCCGTGAAGAAATGACCACAGGTTATTACATCCGGATTAATGCAGAAGATCAAACTGGCGTCTTGGCCGATGTAACCACGATTCTCAGTCGTGCAGGCATCAGTATCGATGCCATCATGCAACAACCACGCTTAAAAGACCTTATTCCAATCGTGATTTTGACTGACCCAGTCGTTGAATCGAAAATGGATGAGGCACTGGCTCAAATTCAAGCCTTACCCGTCATTCATGGCGAAATCGTGCGAATTCGTTTAGAATCGCTTGATAATTAATCGGGTTGAGGAAATGAACTCTCTTCTCTTCCTCACCAAGCTCTACACACAATTGGAACATCATCATGTCGAATGCCAATCGTTATACTGGTTTAGTTGACCGTTATCGCGACCGTTTACCCGTGTCTGCAACTACTCGCGCTATTTCTTTAGGTGAAGGTAATACGCCACTGATTAAACTCGAGAACATTTCACGTTTAATTGGCAAAAATGTTGAAATTTATGTGAAGTACGAGGGCTTAAACCCAACTGGTTCATTTAAAGACCGTGGTATGACCATGGCAGTCACTAAAGCCGTTGAAGAGGGCTCAAAAGCCATTATCTGTGCCTCTACAGGTAATACCTCAGCTGCGGCTGCGGCTTATGCAGCACGTGCAGGCATCAAAGCGTTTGTGTTAATCCCAGAAGGCAAAATTGCCATGGGTAAAATGGCGCAGGCGATGATGTATGGTGCCATCACCATGCAAATCCGTGGTAACTTCGATGACGGTATGCGTCTGGTCAAAGAAATTGCAGATAAAGCGCCTGTAACGATCGTCAACTCAATCAACCCGTACCGTTTGCAAGGCCAAAAAACCATTGCTTACGAAATCGTAGATGAGTTAGGCCGTGCACCAGATTACCACTGCCTACCCGTGGGTAACGCAGGGAACATTACTGCACACTGGATGGGTTATACCGAAGCCGTTGCCAACCAACCTGCAGATCAATTTGAGCAAGTGATTTACGACGCTGAAACAGATCAATTCACGGGTCCAAAGCCTGAAGGTTTACCAACCATGGTTGGTTACCAAGCAGCAGGTGCTGCGCCATTCTTACGTGGTGCACCCGTTGAAAACCCTGAAACAGTTGCAACGGCTATCCGCATTGGTAATCCACAAAGCTGGAACCATGCTAAAGCGGTGGTTCGTGATTCTCAAGGTTGGTTCGATGAGCTAACTGATGCTGAAATTCTAGAAGCACAGCGTTTGCTTTCAATGTATGAAGGTGTCTTTGTAGAACCTGCTTCTGCAGCATCGATTGGTGGTGCAATCCGTGACATCAAAGCAGGTAAAATTGCGGAAGGTTCTGTGATTGTCTGTACGGTGACAGGTAATGGTCTAAAAGACCCTGATACTGCGATCAAACAGTGTTCTGATGCGGTCATGCTGTCAATCGATGCAACTTTAGAACAAGTTCGCGATTCAATTCTTTCAAACATGTAATTGAGAGAAGACAAAAAAAAGCCCTGCATATGCAGGTAATGCCAGTCAGTTAAGAAATTGACTGGCATTTTCTTGGGTACTTTTGAGGCTTTATTTTGACGACTCTAGGGCATTGCCTTGATCTTCTTTCAGGCAAAACAAACATTTTAGACTGTTCCAGCAAACGCTCTAAATGCTTGGGCAAATTCCCTGCCGATTCCAGCGGAGTATGCCTTAATATATTGATAATGCTGATTGAAGCAATATGGAAACTGATACGCAAAGGGCTGACTTTCGCCCGTTGAGCCATAAATTTCATTTGCCTTCTAAGAATATTATAAGCAATCAATACACCCCATAATTCCTGATACACCAATTCAGGCTGCTTGCTTCTTAAATGCATCCCATCTTGCAGGTCGCTCTTGATTTCACGGTAGCACATCTCGATTTCCCAGCGCTGAGCATACAGCGTACTGACCTCTTCCAGAGGATAAGCCTTTGAATCTAATAATGATGTAACGTATCGTCTAACCCTTCCAGACTGTTCAGTTTCAATCAGGCGGGCTTCCCAATAGTCACCTAAATCCGGATTCAGTTTCTTCGCTCTTGGAGAAACAGGCATTCTGATTTGAAAGTCATGCGCTGAGTTTTTCCTGATAATTTCATAGCGCAGATTGTCTTTAGCCCGCATAAGCCAATGGCAGTTTTCCCGAGACTGCCACCCTGATAAGAAATCAGCAGAGAAGTAGG
>CAACWN010000146.1_pt1 | contig 68310 bp, 69 predicted proteins | sample 2275671 | NCBI WGS metagenome assembly CAACWN01 (sample SAMEA5312464, study PRJEB27640) | indoor metagenome | biome: indoor environment; feature: controlled; material: polymer furnished wood metals | place: Austria | collected 2011-04-21 | reverse complement strand
TGATATAGGTCGTGAGGTGTGTAGTCTTCACGTTCTAGAAAGCGATTTACACTATCATGCGAGATGTTATAAGTCTCGGCAAGTTGTGTGCAGCTAATAGAGTTCGGTTCTGTCATGAGAAAGCCCATATAAATGGGTAGTGTACAAGTTGCTGTAGAAGCATTTTTAATTCGTCTGATCACAGATACTTTATAAAGTATTTTAATACTTTTTTGAATCCGTCAATGCGTAAGTCCTAGATTAATACAATTTTATTTTTATTTTTTTGTTCTTTTCGGGTAATTTTGGCGACTGGAAATAAAAGACGACATCAAGAATGAGTTTAGAAAATACAGAATCGACCTCTGAACAGGGTGATTTAAAACGGAGTTTATCCAACCGCCATTTACAACTCATTGCGATTGGCGGTGCGATTGGTACAGGTTTATTTATGGGGTCGGGGAAGACGATTAGTCTCGCTGGGCCATCTATTTTAATCATTTACATGATTATTGGTTTTATGGTGTTTTTGGTCATGCGCGCGCTTGGCGAATTACTGCTGTCTAACTTGAAGTACAAATCGTTTATCGATTTCTCTACCGATTTGATTGGGCCGTGGGCAGGCTATTTCGTTGGTTGGACCTATTGGTTATGTTGGATCACGATTGGTATCGCGGACTTATCAGCCATTATTTATTACCTTCAGTTCTTTAATGGAGGGATGCCGTTCACACCTGGGGAAGGGGTGATGATCAGTGTTGCGGCCATTGTGTTCATCATGGGCTTGAACTTGGTCACGGTGAAACTGTTTGGTGAGCTGGAGTTTTGGTTTGCACTGATTAAGATTATTGCCATTGTGGTGTTGATTGCCGTTGGTTTATGGATGATCTTTACAGGTTTCACTTCAACGACGGGTGAAATTGCATCATTTAGTCATCTTTGGTCACATGGAGGAATGTTCCCAACAGGCGTGACAGGCTTCCTTGCGGGTTTCCAAATTGCGATCTTTGCCTTTGTAGGTGTAGAGCTGGTCGGTACCACGGCTGCTGAAACTAAAGACCCAGAAAAGAATTTGCCTAAAGCGGTGAACTCGATTCCAATTCGTATCATTGTTTTCTATGTGCTGTCTTTAGTGATTGTAATGTCTGTGACACCATGGAACGTGATTGATCCGGCGGTTTCGCCTTTTGTGAACTTGTTTAGTCAAGCGGGTATTGCAGCAGCAGCAATCATCATGAACTTGGTGGTATTGTCTTCTGTGATGTCATCAATGAATAGTGGTGTGTTTTCAACGTCGCGTATGTTGTTTGGTTTGTCTCGTGAAGATCAAGGGCCAAAAGCATTTGGCCACTTAAACAAGCGTGCTGTTCCTGCAAATGCATTGTACTTTTCAGCAATTTGTTTACTGTTAGGTGCTGCACTGCAGTACTTTGTACCGAACACCGTTGAAGCCTTTACTTTGGCAACTACACTGTCGACGATTTTGTTTATCTGCGTCTGGATTATGATTATCTGGAGCTACATTGTGTATTACAAAACACGTCCAGAGTTACATGCAAAATCGACCTTTAAATTACCGGGTGGTCTGTTTACCTGTTGGTTTGTGATTGTTTTCTTCATTGGCGTGATCTATGTGTTATCACTAGAAGCCGATACCATGAAAGCTTTAATGGTGAGTCCAATTTGGTTCATCATTTTGATTATTGGTTATTTTGGTTTCTACAAACCGAAACATAAATAATCGATACGATTGAGAAAAACGCCAGTCTTTAACTGGCGTTTTTTTTTAACTCACTATAATCTTTAGAGCTTAGTGGTTTGGTCATGTATGTTGATCAGGTTATACTTCTTCAAAATATCAAATAGGTGATCAGATGCGTTCTGTCATTTGCTGCATCAGTGTCTTGGTGATGAGTACTGCATTCGTCGGTTGTGGTCAGTCTGGTACATTACATATGCCAAATGATCCAAACTACGACAAGCGAGCGAAATATTTGCTTTATAAAGACGCAGCATCTAAGCCGTCTGCACAAAAGGAAGATACAGCGCCCGTGAAGCAAGAGTTTGCTGCACCTTCAGTTGAAACCAATCAGCCTTAATACCTTAAACGCTTCATAGAAAGGATACATTCATGAGTTTTACCCGCAATCATGGGGTTTTGCATGCTGAGCAATGCTCACTGCAACAGCTTGCGCAGCAATTTGGTACACCACTGTATGTTTATTCAAAAGCGACTTTTGAAAAACACTTTACAGAGATGGATCGTGCTTTTGACTTTATCGATCATCAAATTTGTTTTGCGGTTAAGTCAAACTCAAACATTGCGGTGTTGAATATCCTTGCAAAGCTCGGTGCGGGTTTTGATATTGTGACCGGCGGAGAGCTGGCTCGTGTACTAAAAGCGGGTGGCGATGCTTCTAAAATTGTCTTTTCGGGTTTGGGTAAAACTGAGATCGATGTTCAAAAAGCATTAGAAGTGGGTATTGCATGCTTCAATGTCGAGTCCCATGCAGAGCTAGATCGGATTCAAAAAGTTGCGGCGAAGCTCGGTAAAAAAGCACCCATTTCACTGCGAGTCAATCCAGATGTAGATGCGAAAACGCATCCTTATATTTCAACAGGCTTAAAAGAAAATAAATTTGGTATTCCTTCAGATACGGTGTTTGAAACCTATCAATATGCTGCAACGCTGCCGAATTTAGATATTATTGGTATTGACTGCCATATTGGTTCCCAGTTGACCGAAACACAGCCTTTTGTGGATGCGCTAGATCGTGTGATTGTGATGATCGATCAGCTGAAAACCATGGGTATTCAGTTGAAACACATCGACATTGGTGGTGGTTTAGGCGTGACCTATAAAGATGAAGTACCGCCTACCGTTTTTGAATATGCCAATGCAATGAAGCCCGCTTTAGAAAAATTGGGTTTGAAAGTGTATATGGAACCGGGACGCAGTATTTCGGCAAATGCAGGGGTACTCCTGACCAAAGTTGATTTACTCAAACCGACCATTCACCGTAACTTTGCGATTATTGACGCAGCTATGAACGACTTAATTCGTCCTGCACTGTATGAAGCATGGATGGATATTCAGCCCGTTACACCGCGTTCGGATGTCGAGGCAAAAGAGTGGGATGTGGTTGGTGCGATTTGTGAAACAGGTGATTTCTTAGGTAAAGAGCGTGTGCTTGCACTCAAAGAAAATGACGTACTGGCTGTATTGGGTGCTGGCGCTTATGGTTTTGTCATGAGTTCAAATTACAACAGTCGCGGTCGTGCCGCTGAAGTGATGGTGGATGGTGAAAACGCACATTTGATTCGTGAGCGTGAAACCATTGAGTCACTTTGGGACAAAGAACGTTTATTGCCTGAAGGATAATTCAAGATGTTACTAGAATTTACCAAAATGCATGGTCTAGGCAATGACTTTATGGTGGTTGATTTAATCAGTCAAAGAGCATTCCTTGATACTGTTACGATTCAGCGCTTGGCGGATCGTCATTTCGGCATCGGTTTTGATCAGTTGTTGATTGTTGAGCCACCTGATTTACCCAATGTCGACTTCAAATACCGTATTTTCAATGCTGATGGTTCTGAAGTTGAACAATGTGGTAATGGCGTGCGTTGCTTTGCACGCTTTGTACATGAGCGTCAGCTCACTACAAAGACCAAGATTAAAGTACAAACCAAGGCTGGAATTGTAGAACCCGAACTCGGTCAAAATGGCTGGGTACGTGTGAATATGGGCTATCCAAAGTTCTTGCCGCAGGAAATTCCATTTATTGCGGATGCACCAGAAACTTTGTATGACATTGCTTTGGCGAACAATGAGCAATTGACCATTGATGTGGTTAATATGGGTAACCCTCATGCAGTTACTATCGTTCCCGACGTGATCACAGCTGATGTTGCACGTCTAGGACCTCAGGTTGAATCGCATGAGCGTTTTCCTCAGCGTGTGAATGTTGGGTTTATGCAAATCATTGATGAAAAGCATGCGCGCTTACGTGTGTTTGAACGGGGTGTAGGCGAAACCTTGGCCTGTGGAACAGGAGCTTGTGCGGCTGCGATTTCAGGTATGCGCCGTGGTTTACTCGATTCATCTGTTGAGATTGAGCTAGCAGGTGGTAAGTTGCATATCGAATGGCGTGAAGGTGATGTGGTTTGGATGACGGGCCCAACCTCAAATGTCTACGAAGGACGTATCGATCTGAGTTACTATCAAAACTAAGTTTAGCGTCACACAAGAAGCACTGATTCATCAGTGCTTTTTTTATGAAAAATGAAATAGGCATATAAAGAACTGAGACAGTGCTACTATACAAAAGCCAATTAATTTTTCACCGAATAGAACTATAGAGGCTGACTTGTGACTTTTGAGCCGATGCAACTGCTCGCGATGTGGTTAAAACAACGAGAAATACAAAATCAGTCTGCCCATACTTTGCAGGCTTATGAACGAGATGCGTCTGATTTTTTATTGTTTTGCGAACAGAAAAAGCTTGAGTTGGGCGATGTTGAAGCCACTGATTTACGCGAATTTATTGCGCAAAAAGTTGAATATCAACAGTTGAGCTCTAGTAGTTTACAGCGGATGTTGTCCTCTATTCGTCAGTTTATGAAATGGGCTGAGCAGGGGCAACATTTGGCTTTTAATCCTGCCGATGACTTTCAACTTAAACGTAAACCTCGTCCTTTGCCAGGTCTAGTGGATATTGAAACCATCAATCAAATTTTGGATCAGGCCTTGCCTGAGAAAGAAGTCGAACAGCAAATGTGGTATCGAGACAAAGCTTTGCTTGAGCTGCTTTATGCAAGTGGTTTACGCTTAGCGGAAGTGCAAGGCTTAAGAATTAAAGATATCGACTTTAACCGACAGTTACTGCGTATTACAGGTAAGGGGAATAAAACTCGGGTTGTGCCTTTTGGTTCTAAAGCCAAAGATGCGGTAATGAAATGGCTGACAATTTATCCGCTGTGGAATGGTGACTTTGTTCCCGATGCACAAGTTTTTATTACTCAAAAGGGCAATCCTTTGGGGATGCGCCAGATTGAAAATCGGGTTAAGTTTCAAGCACAGCGTGCAGGTGTAAATATTGATCTGCATCCGCATTTACTCCGTCATTGTTTTGCTAGTCACATGCTATCAAACAGTGGTGACTTACGTGCAGTGCAGGAAATGTTAGGTCACAGTAACTTAAGTACCACCCAAATTTATACCCATGTCGATTTTGACAGGCTGGCTCAAGTGTATGATCAGACACATCCACGAGCACAGCAAAAGGTGAAAACTTAGTTCATTCATACTTTAAAAATAGTGTCACATAATGCATGCACTATAGCGCTGTGTTTTAGGTTAAATGCCAAAGGTCAGAACAAACAGCGTAAACACATTAGCGGATATCTATGAAAGCGCTAGGGCGCTCTGTGAGATTCGGCATTATTCTTGCTTTACTTACTTTTGCTTGAATCAACTTGATCAATAAGTAGCAATGATCGCTCACTTTTGTTGGAAAAAGTGTGATTATGAACTTTTGTAGAATAATAAATCGGCAAAAAATAGAGTATAAACTTAAAAGAGGATGGGCTTAATGTTCCAGTTTAATGAAACGGTAGATTTAAGCTTATATTGAAGATGACAAATGTGAAAATAGGTCAGTATATGATTTCAGATATACAAGCAAAGTATGATCAACTCAGCTCCGCGCAAAAAGAAATTTTTGCGGGCTATGGTTTGCGTCAGGTCAAACACTTTGTTGAAATTAGTTTAGCCAATATTGAACCTGTACTGCCTGAAAATGCATTTGTTCAAGGCGTCAATGCAGCAGGTAAAGTTCAGGCTTTTAATGCAGAGACTGGGCAATACTATTTATGGATTTCCGATTTACAGTGGCAAGCGACTGCACAGCCCTCAAATAGCATTGATTTAAAAGACGACTTTCTTGAAGTCTGGAAAATTTTTAATCTTGGACAATATGAATTGATTGATTTAAGTCATATTCATCGTGATTTTTTAGAAAGTCAGTTGGCTTAATGGCATAGAGCGTATGTCGAAGCAGAGGGCTATTTTGGTCGAGTTTAGGATGATTAAAATAGCCACGATGTTGCATGCCGAGACGTTTCATTACCGCTTCAGAAGCCCTATTTTGAACTGCGGTAAAACCAACAACTTCATCCAGTTTTAAAACCGAAAAAGCAAAATATAGACAAGCCTGTGCAGCTTCTGTGGCATAACCCTGATGCCAAAACTTCGAGTCCAATCGCCAACCAATTTCGACACAGGGTGAAAAATCAAAGCACTCAGGTTGAGCATCTAAGCCTGTAAACCCAATGAATTCCTGACTATGCTTCAGTTCGACTGCCCAAAAGCCCCAACCATTTTGATTGATGAATTGCTGAAACGTTTGCGCAAGGGCATCGCTTTCTGTTTGCGTGAGTGGACTAGGAAAATAACGCATCACTTGAGCATCGGCATTTAACTGCGCAAATGCAGGAAAGTCATCTGCGCGCCAAGCTCTTAGACGTAAACGCGCCGTTTCTATCGCAAAATTGAAATGCGCTGACATTAGATTTCATCGAGCGGGAGTTGGAAACTTTGTTTAATGATTTGACTTGGCAAGTCTGTTTTGACACTGGTAATGCCATTCTTTTTGGTCAAATGCGTGGATTGGAATTCACGATAGCTTTCTAAATCAGGTACTACAACTTTCAGCATTGCATCGCATTCCCCTAAAATAATGTAGCATTCCATGACTTGAGGGAGCTCTTTCATGGCTTCAATAAAGGTGTCGATGGTTTCGGCATCTTGACCGACCAGCCAAATACGCGAGAACAGGATCAGTTGAAGGCCAATTTTTTGTGGATCGACCACTGTGGTATAATTTTGAATGACGCCTGCTTCTTCTAATAGTTTGACGCGTCTTAGGCACGAAGACGGTGATAGACCGATTTCTCGTGCTAAGTCATTATTTTGAATGCGGCCATTGTCTTGTAAGTGGCGAATGATATTTTTATCAATACGGTCAAGTTTTATGCGCACAGACTTTGGTGATTGTTTCATATCTTAGAATATAATTTGAAAAATACGTTTTATTATAGAATAAATTGAAAGCCAATTTTGTATTATTTCGCACATACTAATTTTCACTTTCTAATGGATGAAAGGGGAAAGAAAATGTCTGTATATGTACTCTTTGCATTGACCGTGCTGCCACTAATTTTTACACCTGGGCCAGATATGTTATTTATTCTGTCTCAAGTTATGGGCAAAGATGCAAAAGCAGGCATGATGGCGACTATCGGCGTATGTACAGGCTATTTACTACATTCAATTTTAGTGGCTTTGGGTATTGCTGCCATTATTGTGTCTTTCCCGCTTTTGTTTGAAACCATCCGCTGGCTGGGTATTGCATATTTGTTGTATTTGGCCTTTGGTTTATTAAAGTCGGTTTTTAGCACTAAAAAATTGCAACTAGACCGAAAAACGGAAAATAACCCGATCAAAAAAGGCTTTTTTACCGCACTGTTAAATCCTAAAGGTATGCTTATCTATTTTGCAATCTTGCCGCAATTTATCGACAAATCTGCCAACACTGTCAGTCAAGGTTTGATTTTATCTTTACTTTTTATCGCGATGATTTTTGTGGTCTACTGTAGTTTGAGTCTGGTTTTTGCAAAACTGACACAGAAGTCCCCAATAGATGAACGTAAGCAAAAATGGATTGATGGCACTTCAGGTGGTTTGCTGGCATTGGCCGCGACATGGCTGATTGCCAATTAAACTGAGAGAAGCATGTCAAAATGGCATGCTTTTTTTTGAGGAAATTTTTAAGATCGCATAATAAAGCAGCAATATTGTGTCATCCTATGTCTAGAATAATGAGTATTTGAATCTAAGGATGTGTGATCTATCTTAAATGACAGATTTGTGAAGCCTGATAAAGATGTGAACAGACAGTCAATAATCTATTTGATGGTGAATGTTAGAGAAAAGAAATCAAATCTTTGAATAATGTAAATCAGATAAAAATATAATAAAAATCATAACTTAATCTGAGTGCGATTTTGTGCAAATATAGTGCGTACAAAAAAGTATGAACGCGTCGTTCAGCTAAATTTACGCATTTTTACAGCTCTTTGGTGAATTGTGACTTGACCGAAATGCCGTACACATTGCAAGATAGGGCACCTAAAAAAATTTAAGTGAAGAGTTAAACTAACTTTTCTCAACATTTACATTTGCTAAAACAGCCGAGGATTACATGAAGGCTCTTGTTGCTGTAAAACGTGTGGTTGATGCCAACGTTAAAGTTCGCGTTAAGCCGGACAACAGTGGTGTTGACTTAACCAACGTTAAAATGTCAATTAACCCATTCTGTGAAATCGCAGTGGAAGAAGCGGTTCGCTTAAAAGAAAAAGGAACTGTTTCAGAAATCATCGTTGTTTCTATTGGTCCTAAAGAAGCGCAAGAGCAAATCCGTTCTGCAATGGCGCTTGGTGCTGACCGCGGTATTTTAGTTGAAGCTGATGACAGCCAACTGGGTGCTTTAGAAATTGCGAAAGTGTTGAAAGGCGTTGTTGACGCTGAACAACCTCAGTTGATTCTTCTTGGTAAGCAAGCAATTGATGATGACTCTAACCAAGTCGGCCAAATGCTTGGTGCGCTTCTAGGTGCAGGTCAAGGTACTTTTGCTTCTGAAGTTAAAGTTGATGGCGACAAAGTACAAGTAACTCGTGAAATCGACGGTGGTTTACAAACTGTTGAACTTGCACTTCCAGCGATCATCACCACTGACTTACGTTTGAACGAGCCACGTTATGCTGCTCTTCCAAACATTATGAAAGCGCGTAAAAAACCGCTGGATACGAAGTCTCCTGCTGATTTTGGTGTTTCTACAACAACTAAACTTAAAACAGTTAAAGTTGAAGCGCCTGCTGAACGTAAAGCTGGCGTACAAGTGAAGTCTGTAGACGAACTTGTAGAAAAACTAAAAAATGAAGCGAAAGTGATCTAATACAGAAGGATAAAATCATGAGTATTTTAGTTATCGCTGAGCACGACAACAAAGCACTAAATGGTGCAACTTTAAACGTTGTTGCTGCAGCTCAAAAAATCGGTGGTGATATCACTGTGTTAGTTGCTGGTTCTGGCGCTCAAGCTGTTGCTGATGCTGCTGCAAAAGTTGCGGGTGTAAGCAAAGTATTGCTTGCAGACAACGCAGTTTACGCAAACCAATTGGCTGAAAACGTTGCAGCTTTGGTTGCAGATATTGCTAAAGGTGGTTTCAAACACGTATTGGCTGCATCAACTACAACGGGTAAGAATATTCTTCCACGTGTGGCTGCTCTTCTTGATGTCAGCATGATTACAGACATCATTGCTGTTGAATCTGCAAATACGTTCAAGCGTCCAATCTATGCAGGTAACGCGATTGCAACAGTTCAGTCTGATGAAGCAATCATTGTTGGTACGGTACGTGGTACAGCATTTGACCCTGTCGCTGCTGAAGGTGGTTCTGCTGCGGTTGAAGCTGTAAGCGAAGCAAAAGATGCTGGTATCTCTAAGTTTGTTGCTGAAGAGATCGTAAAATCTGAACGCCCAGAATTAACTGCTGCGCGTATCGTGGTTTCAGGTGGTCGTGGTGTGGGTTCAGGTGAGAACTACCATACTGTTCTTGATCCATTGGCTGACAAATTGGGCGCCGCTCAAGGTGCATCACGTGCTGCGGTTGACGCTGGTTTCGTTCCAAACGACATGCAAGTAGGTCAAACAGGTAAAATTGTTGCACCTGACCTGTATATCGCTGTAGGTATCTCTGGTGCGATTCAGCACTTGGCAGGTATGAAAGACTCTAAAGTGATCGTTGCGATCAACAAAGACGAAGAAGCACCTATCAATGCAGTAGCAGATTACTGGTTAGTAGGTGATTTGAATACCGTTGTTCCAGAATTAGTATCTAAAATCTAATTCCTAACAACGTTTCAAAAACGCTCCGAAAGGGGCGTTTTTTTATGTACGCTTTGTTTGATAATGCATACTGCCTTTATGCAAATGAAGGGTGAAATAACTTATCGGTATTTTGTTGTTTTAAATCATTGTAATCTGAAAATTTAAGAATTTATTAAGGTTTTTGTGCATCTGAATATTCAGATTTATGATACTATTTGCCATCCATTTTTAAGCTTAACTTACACAAAACATTTTTTGTTAAGTTGGGAGTTGTAATCTTGCTGATTGATATGCGTGTATCTTGGTCTGTTCTGATCCTTGCTGTTCTGTGTCTAATTTTTCCATTTTTAGCTGATCTGCAATTTCCACTTTTAGGTGGTGCTGTTGTACGTGGCGTGGAAAATATTCAAGCGTTACTTTTATTGATATTTGCTGTATTTAGCTATTTTTACATGCAACCGATGCATCTTCCTGAGGGTAAAAAGTATTTTTGGATCTGGGCTGTACTGTGGTGGTTGCTTTTGTTTGGACGTAGCACCAGTTGGGGAGGAGACTATTTCCCTGAAGTCCCAAAAGTATATTTTCGTGGCATCTCGGTGGTTTTGATTGGTTCAGTCGTATTTATGTTGTTGGTTAAACCACTGCGCGATGAGATTGCGATAAAAATGAAGAGCATGGCGATTCCTGCTTGGGCAATGCTGCTCACGGTGTTGGGATTGATTATTTCTGACGGCATTGAGCACAGCCGCATTTATGGTGGAATTTTCTTACATCAGATTGCTTATAAAGACCTTATGGAGGAGCTGTATGAGTTTCCTTTAATACTGGGTTTGTTTATGGTTGCATTTCATATTATGCAGCGCGATAAGCAAGGGATCGATCAGTAAGTCCAAAGATAGGCAAGACATGGCTTAAAGCTCTCAAAAATGAGGGCTTTTTTGCATTTTATGCAACGCTGATAGGGAATGTGATGGAGCTGTAAATGTACATCCTATACATGTGTAAAAAATAACCCCTAAATTAAAGAAAATTAACGAGATTAACTGGGGTGACGTGACACAAAAATCAGAGTGTTTATGCTATAATTTACGGCTATATTTCAGTTTTTAGTTCAGTATTTTGAACTAATAATTTTGCAAGTTTTACGACATATAAATGCAAGCGGTTTTACGTTTGTAGAATAAGGAGTATGCATGAGCGTATCGGAAATCAGACCGATTGCGATTGAGGATGAACTCAAGAACTCGTATCTTGACTATGCAATGAGCGTGATTGTTTCTCGTGCTTTGCCAGATGTTCGGGATGGTCTAAAACCTGTTCATCGTCGTGTGCTTTATGCAATGCACGAATTGGGTAATGACTACAACAAAGCTTATAAAAAGTCTGCCCGCGTGGTTGGTGATGTGATCGGTAAATATCACCCACATGGTGATTCTGCTGTTTATGAAACCATTGTTCGTATGGCTCAAGACTTTAGCTTGCGTTATCAATTGGTTGATGGTCAGGGGAACTTTGGTTCGGTCGATGGCGATAGCGCAGCTGCGATGCGTTATACCGAAGTTCGTATGCGTAAGTTGACTCATGAAATTCTTGCCGATCTTGAAAAAGATACGGTGGATTGGGAAGATAACTACGACGGTTCTGAACGTATTCCGCAAGTGATGCCAACGCGTATTCCTAACTTACTGATTAACGGTACTACAGGTATTGCTGTGGGTATGGCGACCAATATGGCGCCGCACAACATGACTGAAGTCGTGAACGCTTGTTTGGCCTATGCTGAAAACCCAAATATTTCAATTGAAGGATTGATGGAATATATTTCGGGTCCAGACTTTCCTACAGGTGGTATTATTTACGGTAAAGCGGGCATTATTGATGCTTACCGTACGGGTAAAGGTCGTTTGCATATTCGTGGTAAATACCACTTTGAAGAAGACCAAAAAACAGGTCGTACCACGATCGTTTTCACAGAAATTCCATATCAAGTCAACAAAGCGAAAACCATTGAACGTATCGCTGAGTTGGTGAAAGAGAAAAAACTGGAAGGTATTTCTGAGCTACGTGACGAATCTGACAAAGATGGGATGCGTATTGCCATTGACTTAAAGCGTGGTGAAAACGCTGAAGTTGTGGTGAATAACTTATTCCAAAACACGCAGTTGGAAAACTCTTTCAGCATTAATATGGTGTGCTTAGACAACGGCCAGCCAAAGTTAATGAACTTGAAAGACATTGTTGCGGCATTTATTCGTCACCGCCAAGAAGTGGTAACGCGTCGTACCATGTTTGAGTTGCGTAAAGCACGTGAACGTGGCCATATTTTAGAAGGTTTGACGGTAGCATTAGCAAATATTGATGCGATCATTGAAACCATTAAAACTTCTGCAAACCCGGCTGAGGCGCGTGAGCGTTTACAAGCAGGTGAGTGGGCAGCAGGCAATGTAATTGCACTGCTTGAAAAAGCAGGTTCTGTTTCTGTACGTCCAGACGAAATTGAAGGTGAAGATCCAAGCCGTCCGTTTGGTCTAGATGGTCAGATATATCGTTTATCGCCTGCGCAAGTCGGTGCGATTCTTGAACTTCGTTTGCACCGTTTAACGGGTCTTGAACAAGACAAGTTACAAGCTGAATATACTGAAATTTTAGGTCAAATTGCTGAACTTACAGCTATTTTAAATGACTTCAATTTATTGATGGCAGTGATTAAAGAAGAATTAGCTTTAATTTTGCAACAATACGGTGATGCTCGTCGTACCGCAATTGTTGAGTCTCGTATTGACTTCTCGCGTGAAGATTTAATTCCTGAAGAGCAAGTGGTACTGACTGTTTCAAAAACAGGTTATGCGAAAACACAACCGCTTTCAGACTATGCTGCGCAGCGTCGTGGTGGACGTGGTAAATCTGCGACCTCGATGAAAGAAGATGACTACATCCAGCATCTGATTGTGACCTCTAACCATGCCACAGTGTTGTGCTTTACCAATGTTGGTAAAGTCTATCGCCTGAGAGTGTTTGAAGTGCCTCAAGCATCGCGTGGTTCAAAAGGTCGCCCAATGGTGAACTTATTGCCACTGGATGCCGATGAGACGATCACAGCAATTCTTCCTGTGATTGATGCGCCGAAGAAATTTAAAGAACGCTTAGCTGAGTTCAAAAACTTTGTGCGTAGCAATGTCGCGACATTACGTGAAAATAGTATTATCGACGCGCATTATGAAGCGTTAAAATCTTCATTCGATGAGTTGGCTGAAGATGCCGATGAACTCTCTGATGCATTACGTAAGCAATTGAAAGAGTTGGGTGTTGAGCTTTCAACCACAGATTTGGACAATGAAACAGTTGCTGAATTTGCTGATCTTGCAGAGAAAATGCGTAAGAACTTCTTTGTATTTATGGCAACTGCATCTGGTACGGTCAAGCGTGTTGAATTAGAACAATTTAGTAATGTTCGTTCAAACGGCTTACGTGCAATTGAGCTAAAAGAAGAAGATACTTTGATTGGTGTTGCAATCACCGATGGCGAACAGCAAATCATGTTGTTCTCAAATGAAGGTAAAGCAATTCGCTTCTCTGAAACTGATGCACGTGTGATGGGACGTACTGCAAAAGGGGTGCGTGGTATGCGCGTCACTTTAGCTGCAGCTCAGACCGAAGATGATGTTGAAACCGACACAGATTCAGATGATGAAGAATCTTCTGATTTAAATGTGGCAAGCCGTATTGTTTCATTAGTTGTTGTACCTGAAACTGGCGAAGTACTGTGTGCTTCTGCAAATGGTTATGGTAAACGTACGCCAGTGGATGACTTCCCAACCAAGAAACGTGGTGGTAAAGGCGTTATTGCCATCAAAACATCTGAACGTAACGGTGAATTGGTAGGTGCGGTTGCCATTGATGAATCTAAAGAGCTGATGTTGATTTCTGATGGCGGTACTTTAGTTCGTACTCGTGCCTCTGAAGTTGCTAGAACGGGTCGTAATGCACAAGGTGTACGTCTGATTCGTTTAGGTAATGAAGAAATCTTGGTCGGTGTCGTTGCTGTTGAAGCCGTTGAAGTCGAAGATGATATTTTAGATGCTTCTATTGAAACAACTGAAGAAACTGTGGTTGACGAAGTAAATGTAGATGCATCTGAAAATACAACAGATACCAATACATCGAACGAAGACTAACTGAATGAAAAAGAAAAGGGCGCTTCGGCGTCCTTTTTCATATTGGCGATGACCTAGTGGCGGAGACGATTTTATGAAAGCAAAATTACTGGTTTTGAGTTGTGTATTGGCTTTAACAGCGTGTGATAAATTGGGACAACAGGCATTGGATTCGATCCCAAATCCGAGTCCTGCTCAAGAGCAAGTGGCTCAGCAAGCTTACCAAGCCTTTACTCAGGGGGATTTTCCGCAGCTCTATACTTATTTTGAGCCAGAGTTACAGCGTGAATTTAAAACTCATGAAAAAGACATGCGCAAATTTGCAAAATCGATTCCTAAACAAGCCATTACGACTCAAAAAATTGTATCGAAACACATTGAAAAATCGACGGAAAAACCAAGTTTGTACGCAGTTACCTATGAGTATGCTTATAGCAATAAAAACCTAGTTCAATACGATGTTGGTTTTGATAAAGCAGGCGGAAGCACAAAAATTCGCAGCTTTGATGTCAAGCTTTATGGGGCTTCAACGGATTAAATGGGTAGGATTGCTATCAATACGTTCTAAAATTTAGCGATGCTTGAGACGCCAATAAGCAAATGCTGTGCAAGCTATACCAAACACAAAGAGATAGAGTAGTTTCGGCAGAATAAGTGCAGTTGGTACACCCATTTGGTTCAGTTGAATAAACATTTGAATCCCTTGGGTCGATGGCAAAACATTGCCCAAGTATTGCATCCAAACGGGCATTGCGGCGTGTGGCCATGCTGTTCCTGAGAGAAGAAATAGCGGAATAGAGGTAAATACAATGACATGTCCTGCACGCTCAGGCATATCGAAAAATGTTGAAATCAACATACCTAATGCCACGATACAGCCTATAAAAATCGGCACGGTCAGTAACATGCCGCTAAAATTCCCCCCATGTGGGTAGTCATTTAACCAATAAATAAAGCCAAATAAATATAAACAACCGAGCATACCAATGGTCAGAATGGCGCAAAAAATCGCAAAAAATTCCGTCGTCGTCGGTCGCCATTTCTGTTCGCGGTATCCGGCCAATAACATCCCTAAACCGAGCACGATGGCTTGATGAATAATCAGCGGAGCAATGGCGGGGAAAATATAACTACCATAACCCGACATGGTGTTAAAAAGCGGCGTTTGATGAATGGAAATGGCTGGAGAAAAGTGCGAAATATTACCAAATTTTTCCACGTGCTCGCGTACAGCATTTTCAATAGAGGTAGTGAGACCTAGTCCAATTTGCTTGGTTTTTAAAAAGTTTGCCGCGCTGAGATAGAGCCCAATCCCACCGACTTCGCCATGCCGAAGACTATTGGAAAGATTTTCGGGTAAGAGCAAAATACCATCGACTTGCTGTTGTTTAATCATATTTTCAGCATCGAGGAAATTGCCTGTCACAGCCTTCACTTCAACATTTGGACTGAGCGAAACTTGCTGAATGATGTTATTGGTCACGATACTTTGTTCTTCATCCACAATCACAATCGGTAAAGCTTCTGCTTGCTGTGCTTTGTAGGCAGTCGGATAAAAAATACTATAGAAAATCACCGAGAGGATGAGCGTGGTTAAAATCGACTGATTGGCGATAATGTCTTTAAATGTCTTGAGGTAATAGTGCAAAAATGACTTCATGACACTGTTCCTTTGCTTCGTTTTTTGAGGAGCAGGACAGAGGTCACAGCGTAAAAGACCACATAGAGAATAAGAATGAGTAAAGGCAACAGCGATGAACTGATTGGGCTACCAATGACCCATTGTTCGGTTTGTAGTTTGGCATAAGGTGTGTAAGGGATAATATTGGCCCAAAATTTGGTAAACAGTGGTGCGTTATTTAAGGGGAGGGTCACTCCTGCAAAACTGAGCGAAGAGCCGCCATACACAGCAATTAAACCAAAGGTTTTAGATAAGTTGTTGGTGGCTAAAACAATGGTACTACTGATCAAGGCATAGGCGCTATAAAATAAAAGCTGTGCCAACATGATGAACCAAAGCTGACCAGCAACAAACCAACCGCGAATTTCGACTAGCCAAAACATCCACGCCCATGTCCATAAGCTAAAAATAAGTACATAGGTCAGGTTTTTCGTGAGGATGGCTTTAAAAGCAGATTGGTTGTTTAGCCAATTTTGCGCTGTATGAAACTTAAATTCTTGACCGACTGAAAATGCGACACAGCAGCAGAGTAGTAAATGCAAAATCGCAGGAATCATAAAGGGTTCTAAATAGAACTCATAACTCAAATTTGGATTGTATAAGGTCGAAATTTTAACGTGTGGCGTAGGTACATCTAAATAAGGAATAGTATTTTCTAAATAGCTTTCACCAGCATAGTCTGCCATGGCTTCAACTGTGCTGAGTAACATGGCTGATGAAATGGTGTTACCCACACTAAAGTAACTTTGGTTATAGGCAATGCTGATTTCAGCATCTTTAGCTTGAACAAAACGTTGTTCGGCGCCATTGGGGATACTGACGTAACCCCAAACTTTGGTTTGGTTCAGCAGCTTTTCAACTTCGGTATTTTGATCACTGACGATGGCGACATCTAAAGTATGGTTGAGTCTTAAGTAGCGCTGTATGTTTTGGCTTAGCTCACTTTGGTCCTGATCAATAATCGCAATAGGCAAATGTTCAGGCTTGCCTTGGGCAAACATGCTGGAAAACAGTACGATAATAAACAGTGGGGCAAGCGTGACTAAACATAGATCCCACTTATGTTTGAGTAAATAGTTCAGTTCCCGCAGTAGTCCCCTTAGCATTATTTGCTCTCTTTGACTTTAAACAACACACTCATGCCAACTTTTAGGTCTGGAATGGCTTGCGCAGGCGTCAAATGAACTTTAAAGCTACGAATGTCATAGCCCCCTGTTTGGCGTGTGGTCTTAATGGTGGCAAATTCGCCTTCAGCATCAATATTCTTAATATTAAAGTTGGTATGTAGGTTTAAGGCTGGAATAAAGCCTTCAATTTGTTTTGCCTGATAGATGTTGGCATATTGGTCTTCACGAATATTCAGTGATACCCAAAGCTCGCGATCTTGAATAATACTGACAATCGGTACCCCCATTGCTACCAATTCAGAGGGTTTGCCATAAGTTTTAGAAACGGTACCGTCAATAGATGAGAGTAGTTTGGTTTCAGCTTCAAGTGCATTGACTTCAGCAACAGCTGCTTTTGCAATTTGCACTTGCGCATCTGCTGAACTTTTTTGCTGTGGAGTGCTGCCACGTTCAGCCCGAGCATATTGTTGATATGCGGCTTCTGTCATTTGAGCAGCTGATTGCGCCGCAGCATGCATTTCATCGCGACGTTGGCGTGAGATGACACCTTGTTGGTACAAGTTTGCACCACGTTGATAGGTGGTTTGTGCCAAAGTTTGCTGTGCTTTCAGTGCTTGCCAGTTGGCGTATAAACTCGCAATATTTTCTTCCTGAGAGCCGCGGTCAGCGGTGGATTGTAGTGCTAAAGCAGCCTGTAAGCTGGCCAGCGCTTGCTGTTTTTTGGCATCGACTTCTGGGCTATACAGTCGAACGAGTTCTTGGTTTTTGCTGATCTTCTGTCCGTCATGTACATAAATTTCATCAATTCGACTGGGCACTTTGGTACTGACATGGATCGTTTCTGCCTCAACCCGACCTTGGATTTCAACCGTTTTCGGTTGATAGGCCTTCCACAGTCCAAAAGCAATCACGATGAATAGAATAATAAGAGCGAGTCCCCCAATCAGCTTGATCGCTTTGGACTTTTGCTCGGGGTTTGTATTGGTTGATGCTGGCTCAGTCTGTTCGCTCTCAGTCTGTGCCTGTTCTTGAGTATTATTTGTGGTTAATTCCTCTGTTGATGGCTCCACTTGATCTTCTTGTTTTTCAGGTTTTTGCGGATCAGATTGGTTTTGATCTTGATTCATTAAATGGCTCTCATCAAAGAATTAACGAATAAATCGCGTATTGGGTTGCAGAAGATAGGTTTGGAACTGATGGATCGAACCATGACTTTGTAGAAGCGTCGCCAGTGACATGACATATTTATAGGCATTCAGTGCGGTTTCTGCTTTTAAAGCACTGAGCATATTTTGTGCATCGATCACTTGGGTCGCTGTTCCCATATCTTCTTTAAAGGACAGTTCTTGTATACGTAAATTTTCTTGCGCTGCTTTTATATTTTGCTGTAATAACTGATCACTTTGCTGCGCTGTGGTGGCTTCGCTATACGATTTATAAATCACATTTTCAATTTCTTGTTTAGTCCGTGCTGTCATCAGTTCAGAAGCGTAGCGTTGTAACTCTGCTGCTTGGACATTTTTGTTTTTATCAATGCCTGAGAACAGATTGTACTGTGCGGCTAAACCAACGATCCAGTTATTTTTATCGTCCAGACTGTATTCACCAAAGGCAAAAATATGTGGTTTCTTGGCGGCGTTTTGTGCGGTGACATTGGCTTGTGCCAATTGAGTGTCCATTTGCAGTTTTTGTACTAAAGCCGATTGATCTGCATACGACCTGAGTAGGGTATTCAGATCTTGGTTTTGGGTACTGTTAATAAAGAGTGGTGTGGTGAGCTCAGTAATTTGGCTGCTTTGCAAAAGGTTATTCAGTTGAAATAAACTGGCTTTTAAATTGGCCTGACTGGCTTGCTCACTGCGTTGTGCATTGTTTTTTGCCACTTCAAATTGCATGCGCTGGCCTTTACTAATAAAGCCCTGTTGTTCGAGTTTAAGTGCATTGTCATAGTGTTTTTGCATTGCATGCCAATTATTTTGGCTAGATGCGAGTAACTGTTTTTGCAGTTGGACATTGAAATAAGCTTGAATCAGCTCAAAGCGTTGTAGGTCTTGCTGTTGTTTACTGTTGAGTTCGCTACGTTTTGCTTTGATATTGGCGACTTGTTTTGCACTTGAGGTTAACCCACCTGTATAAAGCGGCATCATTGCAGAAATGGTCGGGCGTATGACTTGATCTTCTAAGGTAATTTGCGAGCTATTCGGAATAAGCCCGACACCATTATGGATGGTTTGATTAATACCTTCTTTTAAAGGATCAGAAATATTAGGTGGCAGGTTTTGTTGATTTATACGGTCATTAATGTTTTGAGAAAGTGTGTGTTCTAAATTATTTTTGAGTGCACCAAGAGGCACATCAAGTTCATTATGAAAAGCATAGGCACGTACGTTCAGATCGATACGGGGGAGCCCCAAACCTTTGACCGCTTCAGCTTCTAGTTTTGAGGCTTGTTGTAAGGCTTGGGTGGCCTGTGTGCTATACGAGTCTTGTAACACACTTTGCTCAGCTTGTTGATAGCTGATAGATGCAGCAAAAGTCGTCGAGCTGATTCCGAGACTGAGACCGAACATGCTTAATGACAAGATTGATGGCAGTGATGTACGCAATAAGAATTTGTTGGCTGGTGTATTAAGCATGTTGAATAGTCTTTGTGGCATGAGCACGACTCTTTTCTATGTTTTTGCACATTATACGCATAATCTAACTGTTCTGAATGCTGACTCAGTTACTGAATTGTTTAATTTGCAAATGTATATCAATAGATTAGCGACATTTTTAAGCAAAGGAAATGCTTTCGTTTGAGCTTAGGTGAATGGGAAAGCACTGCTGTAATTGATTGAGCAGTGCTGGGTTAAAACTGGATCGTTGATCTTGATTGAGTTTTTGACTGTAAAGGTGAGATTACATTGAAATATTTTCAGTTGAATTTACTGCAAACACTGGCTATCTGTGGTTAAATGCCATCATTTTATTGTGTTTCACTTTGAAAGGAAAAATCATGCGCGCGTACAACTTCTGTGCTGGTCCTGCTGCATTACCTACTGCCGTTTTAGAAAAAGCACAAGCTGAAATGCTTGATTGGCAAGGCAAGGGTCTTTCCATCATGGAAATGAGTCACCGTAGTAAAGACTATGTTGCTGTGGCTGAAAAAGCAGAAGCAGATTTACGTAAACTCATGAACATTCCAGAGAACTATAAAGTCTTGTTCCTTCAAGGTGGTGCTTCACTTCAGTTCTCCGCGATTCCTTTAAATTTGTTGGGTAAAAACAGCAAAGCGGACTATATCCATACTGGAATTTGGTCTGAAAAAGCACTGAAAGAAGCGCAGCGTTATGGTGATATCAACGTCATTGAAGCGGGTACGCAAATTGATGGAAAACTTGCCATTACAGACTCAAGCACTTGGAACTTATCTCAAGATGCGGCTTATGTGCATTATGTAGACAATGAAACGATTGGTGGTCTTCAGTTTGCGGCTATTCCAGAAACCAATGCGCCATTGGTTGCAGACCTGTCTTCAAGTATTTTGTCTGCACCTGTTGATGTGACTAAATTTGGTATCATCTATGCAGGCGCGCAAAAGAACATTGGCCCAGCGGGTTTAACCTTGGTTATTGTTCGTGAAGATCTGCTAGATCAAGCCAAACCTGAAATTCCAAGCATCTTGAAATACGCTTCGCAAGCGAAGAATGATTCGATGGTCAATACACCGTCGACCTATGCTTGGTACTTATCCGGTCTAGTATTTGAATGGTTGCTTGAACAAGGCGGTGTTGAAGCGATTCATAAAGTGAACCTTGAAAAGGCGAAACTGCTTTATGGTTATATCGATGCAAGCGATTTTTATGCGAACCCAATTGCTGTGCAAAACCGTTCAATTATGAATGTGCCGTTTACTTTGGCGAATCCAGATTTGGAGAAACTTTTCCTCAAAGAAGCTGAAGAAAACCATTTGTTGAACCTTGCAGGTCACCGCTCAGTTGGTGGGATGCGCGCAAGTATTTATAACGCAGTTCCACTAGAAGGCGTTCAAGCCCTAGTGAATTTTATGGATGACTTTGCGAAACGCAATGCTTAAGTCATAGAAATAAAAAAAGCCCATCAAACGATGGGCTTTTTTTATTGGTTTTTTAATAGATTATCTAAAACAATCGTGACATTTTGGTGTCATGCCAATGAATTATTCATTTTATTTATCGCCTAGTACGGACGCCCACCTGCAAGACTAATACGTTTGAGTAAGCGACGTTGATCGACAGGAAAGGGGCGACGTGAATGTAGTGTCACCTGATTATCCCAAAAGACAATATCTCCAGTTTCCCAGTGATGTTCATAGCGAAACTCAGGTTTCAGGATGTGCGTACGAAGTGCAGCAATCAGTTCACTGCCTTCGGTATCATCGACATTGAGTAATTCAACTTCCGAACGGGTATTGAGCCAAAGCGCTTTACGCCCAGATTCTGGATGTGTGCGGACTAAGGGATGCGGATAGGCAAGACCTAAAATGGGTTGATCTTTAAAGCGATAATAAGGGCTGTCGCCATAACCCGTATTTCCTGTATTACTTTGCGCACGGACGAATGGGTTATAAGTAATCAGCTGTAGCTGGTCGATCTGCTTTTTGACGTCATCGGGAAGCGCATCATAGGCTTTGATGGTATTGAACCAAGAGGTTTGTCCGCCGTCTTGAGGAAGCTCAAGGGCATAGAGCAGAGAGCCAAAAGAGGGAAGCGGTGTCCACTGGTGATCGGCATGTGGGGTGAGTTCGCCATGGCCAGTGTAGTCGCCTTGACCGACCGCATTGGAAACAGGAACCACATCGGGTGGAACACCAGTGTCAGTCTGGCTAGCCAGCACAGGATTGTCTGCACTTGGACGGAAAATAGAACCAAAATAGCTGGCAAAGGCTAAATATTGCAGATCATCCAAAGTTTGGTTTTTAAAAATTAAAATTAGATGTTCAGCCAAAGCTTGTTTTAAGCGATAAATGGTTTCTCCTGCTTGGGCTTTACGGGCATCTAAACCAAAAATCACAGCACCTAAGGCTTCTTCCGCCAGTGGGATAATTTGTATTTCTTCTGGATTTTGAAATTGTTCAGGTTGATGCCAACGCGGGGCATCATAAATCGCTTGTGAAAGTTGGGTTAATGCGGTCATTTTGATTATTTTCTCTAGATATAGGGTCTAGAGAAAATGTAATCAAAATATGTGTAATCTTAAAATTAAAAGAAGTTCTAAACTTATGAAAAAATTTAAAAAAACACTAAGCTAATGATTATATTGCTTTTCTTTTATAATGAAATATATAGCTCAAAATATACAGATTTAATGTGCGCAAAATGCCTGATTAAAATACTCAAACAGGTCAGGCGTATTCAGCCAAAGGCTAATCGCCAGAGCAAACAAAGCAATAATGCTAATGCCGATACCGCATTTGAGCCATAAAAATGAATTAGTCATGGACAACCGCCTTTTCATCGACAAAGAAATGTACCAGTACGCCAAAAACACTCAGAATAATAGAGAACAGCCAAATCAAGTCATAATTACCTGTAACGTCATGGTTCACACCACCCAGCCATCCACCGAAAAATGAACCAACTTGATGAGTAAAGAACACGATCCCGCTCAGCATGCTGAGGTACTTAATACCAAACATATTGGCCACAATACCGTTGGTCAAAGGTACTGTAGATAACCATAATAAACCCATCACCACACCAAAGCTATAGATGGTGAATGTGCTGAGCGGGAGCATTAAAAAGGCAATAATGGCAATGCCTCTGAGCCCATATAAGCCCATCAGTAACTTTGGTTTAGAATATTTCCCACCTAGCCAACCAGCAGTGTAGGTGCCAACGATATTAAATAAACCGACCAGCGCTAAGAAAACAGTTCCTGTGGTTGCATTAAAACCATGGTCAATCAAATAGCCAGGTAAATGGATACCGATAAAGACCACTTGGAAGCCACAGACCAAAAAACCAAGTGATAGGAACCAAAATGGTTTATGGTTTTTCGCAATGACTAAAATATCTTTAAAACTGAGCTGAACTTGATTGGTTGACGCATTCGGTACAACAAAGGCAGGGGCTTTGAGCATCCAGGCCAGTGGAACAATCATCGCAATTAAAAGTGCACTAACGACCAACGCCGCAGACCAGCCAAAGTTTTGTAACAGCAGTAAGGTTGACGGCAGCATAATGAACTGCCCAAAAGAACCCGCTGCACTGGCAATACCCATAGCAAGGCTACGTTTTTCAGGCGGTGCAGCACGACCCACCGCGGATAACAATACAGAAAAAGAGGTCGCAGATAATGCTAGGCCCAAAATAAGACCGACACTTAAGTTGAGTAACCAACCCGTAGAGCTGACTGCCATGAGCAGCAAACCGATGGTATACAACACACCACCGACGGCAACCACGATTTTAGAGCCATATTTATCTGCTAATGCGCCTGTAAAGGGCTGCGCAGCGCCCCAAATCAGGTTTTGCATCGCAATCGCTAGACTAAAAACATTATGTCCCCAGCCAAACTCATCACTCATAGGCACAAGGTAGAGTCCAAAGCCATGTCGGACACCCAGTGATAATGCCAGAATTATTGCACTTCCAATGAGCATATAAATCAGCGGTTTGGAAAAACGAGTTTCTGACATATTTCAACCAAAAAATGAGCTTAGAGTTCGCTATATTAAGTGAATTATTTGCTGAAAGCGATGATAAAAAATTGACTATTTGATCAATAAAAACAATGAATATTCATGAAAAAAGACGACTTGGTGTCGTCTTTTTTGTAGTTCTTTTAAGGCTTAGAACCGGTAGCCGACCCCTGCATAAGCCAGAATCGGGTTAATTTCAATATCGGCTGTAGATTTGATCAGTTCACCGTGCGTAGCATCTTTGACGGTAATCGTGGTTTCATTTTTAAGATGAGCATAGGACACGGAACCGACAGCAAACCATTTATCATTAAAGTCATAGGTGAAACCGACGGTTGCAATAGGCGCGAAGGCATCAGTTGCTTCTAGCTTAACTTTGGGATTGGCTGAACTTTTTTTCCCTTCAAGTGATGCGCCAGCATTTCCTTCTTTAATATTGGCAATCATATGACCTGCTGCAATCAAGTCTTTTTCAGTTTGTGGGTTAATTTCCAGCTCATTAAAGTAGGCATACATCATTCCAACACCGATATAGGGGCGGAATTTATTTACCCCTGTTTTACCAAAGTGATATTGGAACTCGAAAGCAGGTGTCCATGCACGTGCAGATGCCGCAGGGCCGTGTGCTTCCAAATCGGTAATGAAAATATCATTTTAAAGTTCTAAATTTCCTAAAGCTCCGCCCATAGGTGTTGCAGTTGCTGAAAAAGGCGCATAAATTTTTCCTTTACCTTGTAAATCGACTTTTGGTGGAATCCCTGCTTTCATTTCAAAAGAAATATTGTCGGTAAAAAAGTAATTGGTCATGATGCCCAATGTAGTGACATCATCGGCTTCTAAACCCGTACCTGGATTATCCCATTGACTGAGTCCACGGATTTCAGCAGTTCCACTTAGTGCTGAGGGGACATCAGCATTAATTAAAGCTAGCCCATCAAGAGTAGCCTTTAAGAGAGGATTGACGCTACTTCCTGGCTTGATATTGTCGAGCACCGTTTGTGCTTTGATATCTCCAACTTTTGCAGTTTCACCTTCTTTAACCGATGTGTTAACTCGGAAAGGTTGGGCTTTACCTTGTGGCATGACATGTAAAGCACCGACCGATACAGAAAAGCGTTTAAAGCCATCACCATCTTGTAGACTAAAATAAGGTGAATCTGCATGTGTGAGCATAGGTAAAGCAGCAATAGACGTTGCTACACAAAGCAATGTTTTTTTCATTCTGGGACTCCATGTCCAAATTAGCTATTCGTTTTTATAGAGCGTATTATTAAGGTTGCAGCTACGATAAAGCTGTTGTTTTTGAAGGACATGTGTTTTTGACATTTGTGAATGTCAAAACCTGTTTTGTGTGATCATGTTACTAGCTTGCAATCTTTGTTACAGGTGAATGAATGTAATAGAAAGCTACTGTTGAATATTTTTTGATTCTAGCTGTTTGTAAAATAAAGAATAAATTTCAAATCCAATATTTGCTTAATTATAAAAAAGACCACCCGAAGGTGGTCTTTTTGACAGATGGCATCATATTTTATGCCAATGACAGCATTTAAGACTGAAAACGTGATAAATCTTCTTCAGGGCGTGCAGTTAACACTTCAACCCCGTTTTTAGTGACCAACAACGTGTGTTCATACTGTGCAGACAAGCTATGGTCTTTGGTCACTACCGTCCATTTATCGCCCAATAGTTTGGTTTTCCAGTCACCACCATTGACCATTGGCTCAATGGTAAAGGTCATGCCTTCTTCTAAAATCATGCCTGAGTTTGGTTGACCATAGTGTAAAACTTGGGGTTCGTCATGGAACACAGTTCCAATACCGTGACCACAATATTCACGCACGACACCAAAACGTTCCGATTCGACATATTGTTGAATGGCATGACCAATGTCGCCAATGGTTGAACCCGGCTTCACTGTTGCTATTCCACGGTACATTGCTTCTTGTGCCACTTTACATAAACGATTCGCGAGAATAGAAGTTTCGCCACCCACGATGTACATCATGTTGGTATCGCCGTGGAAACCATCTTTAATGACCGTCACATCAATATTTAAAATATCGCCTTTTTTCAACACTTTTGCATCTGAAGGAATGCCGTGACAGACCACATGGTTTACAGAAGTACAAATCACATGTTGGAAAGCAGGGCGACCTGGTGCTGCACCGTAACCTAAACATGCTGGAATCGCGTCTTGTTTATTGACAATATAATCGTGACAAATCGTATCTAACTCAAGTGTAGTCACACCCGGTTTAATATGTGGCTTGATCATATCCAAGACTTCAGCCGCCAGTCGTCCAGCCACACGCATCTTTTCGATGTCTTCAGCGCTTTTGATGAGTCGACGGGGTGCTTCGTAAGTACTGTTCATGATCTCTAAAAACTTTTGGAAATTTGTGTGTGACTATGGTATAAATAGCCGCCCATTTTATCAAATGCTTTTTCGTGAATAAATTTCACGGGCTTTGTGCGATGGGGCAATAAAATCCGCACATATATCGACACATTTCTCTGGGTGCCCGTTAGGGTGGAGGATGCGGATATATGGAGGCCTAACCCAAACTTTAAGGTAAAGAAAATGGCAGATTACAACGTAAGCATGCGCGACCTTCTTCAAGCAGGCGCACACTTCGGTCACCAAACACGTTTCTGGAACCCAAAGATGCGTCAATACATCTTTGGTGCGCGTAACAAAATTCACATCATCAACCTTGAGCACACTGTTCCTGCGTTAAATGATGCTTTGAACTTTGTTAACAACCTTGCTAGCAAAAAGAATAAAGTATTGTTTGTTGGTACGAAACGTGCTGCTTCTAACATCATCCGTGAACAAGCACAACGTGCTGGTCAACCATATGTTGATCACCGTTGGTTAGGTGGTATGTTGACGAACTGGAAAACACTTCGCCAATCTATCAACCGTCTTAAAGACCTTCAAACTCAATCTCAAGATGGTACTTTCGCTAAGCTTACTAAACGTGAAGCTTTAGAGCGTACTCGTGAGATGGAAAAACTTGAACGCGCTTTAGGCGGCGTTAAGAACATGGGTGGTTTACCTGACGCATTATTCGTAATCGACGTTGATCACGAAGCAATTGCAATTAAAGAAGCTAAAAACCTTGGTATTCCTGTAATCGGTATCGTTGATACAAACTCTAACCCAGACAACGTAGACTACGTTATTCCAGGTAATGACGATGCGATCCGTGCAGTTACTTTGTATGCTTCTGCTATGGCTGATGCGATTCTTGCTGGTAAAGAATATGCTCAATCACAAGCAAATGCACAAGCTAAAGTTGAAGAAGCTAAAGAAGCTCCTGAGGCTTAATGCGTTTGACGTAAGCTTGTCATTTTTGCGACATGTGATGGTGGCAAAGTAAGCGTCATGTATGCAGACGGCCCAAGAGACAGCTCTGGGCCGTTTCTGTTCTAAAAAGAATTCATTTTCTACCGTATTTAGGAGATTGACATGACTGCAGTTACAGCAAGCATGGTTAAAGAATTGCGCGATCGTACTGGTCTTGCAATGATGGAATGTAAAAAAGCATTAACAGAAGCGAATGGTGACATCGAATTAGCGATTGATAACCTTCGTAAATCTGGTCAAGCTAAAGCGGCTAAAAAAGCGGGTAACATTGCAGCTGATGGCGCAATCACTATCGCTCAAGACGGTAACAAAGCGCTTCTTTTAGAAGTAAACTGCCAAACTGACTTCGTTGCTAAAGACGAAAACTTTGCTGGTTTCTCTGCTCAAGTTGCTGCTGCTGCGTTAGCTGCTGGCGAAACTGATGCTGCTAAAATTGCTGAATTGAAACTTGAAGATGGTGCAACTGTAGAAGAAGCGCGTATTGCTCTTGTTCAAAAAATCGGTGAAAACATCCAAGTTCGTCGTGCTCAAATCATTGAAGGCGAAAATCTTGCAGTTTACAAACACGGTTTAAAAATCGGTGTTGTTGTATCTTACACAGGTGATGCTGCGACTGGTAAAGGTATTGCAATGCATGTTGCTGCGTTCAACCCAGTTGCTATCTCTGCTGAAGGTGTATCTGCTGAACTTATCGCTAAAGAGAAAGAAATTGCTGAAGCTAAAGCAATTGAATCTGGTAAGCCTGCAAACATCGTTGAGAAAATGGTCACTGGTTCAGTTGAGAAATACTTGAACGAAGTTGCTCTTGATCGTCAAATGTACGTAATCGACAACGACAAGAAAGTTGCTGACGTTCTTAAAGCAACTGGTACTACGGTTGTTCAATTCGCTCGCTTTGAAGTGGGTGAAGGTATTGAGAAAAAAGCTGAACTTTCTTTCGCTGAAGAAGTTGCTGCTGCTCAAGCTGCTGCAAAATAATTGAAAAATTATTTTGAGTAAAAAAAAGCCCCTTTGGGGCTTTTTTTATACAATGAATAAAAATAAAACGGGGAAGTAGATAAGTGGCCAACAAAACCAACCTAAGTATTGGTGCGGTGATCGTCCTTTTGATTGCTGCATATTTCGGAATCGATCTTCAAGAAAATCAATTACAAACATCGACACCATCAGTCACGGTAGAGTCCACTACACAGACCAGTCAACCGCAAAATCAAGTGCTTGAGGGCACAACAAAAATTGCCCAAGCGTTTCAAAGCCGGAAAAGTAATATTCAAGTTCAATCACAAGGGCGTGTTGTGGCTGTGCTTAAGGATGATAATGACGGTACTCGTCATCAAAAATTTATTGTAGAACTCCCTAATGCAATGACGGTTTTGGTTGCACATAATATTGATTTGGCGCCACGTATTGAACGCTTACAAAAAGGGGATACCGTTGGCTTCAATGGTGAATACGAATATAGTGAAAAAGGCGGGGTGATCCACTGGACACATCACGATCCACAACAGCGTCATGAAGGTGGTTGGTTAAAACACCAAGGAAAAACCTATCAGTAATAGAGCAATTTTGTTCTATACGTTTCGCTGAATAGCAGTATGCTGAGTGTTCAGGAGAGGCCAACTCATGCACGAAATCAGACCCAGTGAATTTGTAAATTACCATCATGTTCAAGAACTTGATGGTCTTGAAATGTTAAAAGCCTCCTATCAACATACGCAGTTTTCAAAACATACCCATGAAGGCTACTGTATTGGTTTAATTGATGAAGGTGCGCAGTCTTTTTTACGCACAGGGAATCAGCATATTGCACCGCAAGGCGATATTATTTTAGTGAATGCTGATGAGGTACATACGGGTTCTTCTGCTGTTGAAACTGGCTGGTGTTATCGGGCAATTTATCCGACTCCTGAAATGATCCAAGAGGTGAGTCAAGATTTTTTTCATGAAGCGGGCACTATGCCGTGGTTTCCGCAAGCTGTGGTTCATGATGAAGGGTTAGCTGAACAATTGAATTTGCTGTTCGATTTGTTATTACAGCCTAAAAATACACTGTTTAAGCAGAGTTTATATATTTCAACTTTGGCTTATTTATTAAGCCGTTATAATCAATCTAAAAAAATATTAAAAGACTTGCCCGAAGCACAGCGTAAAGTGGTCTTGGTACAAGAACTACTTGCTGCGGAACCTGAAAGAGAGCATCAACTGGCCGAGCTCGCCGCTGTCGTCGGGATGAGCCCATGGCATTTATTACGTCAATTTAAAAAGTTTACTGGACTTCCACCTCATGCATGGTTGGTACAGTTTCGATTACGTAAATCTTTATATTTACTTAAACAAGGCTGTGAGATTGCGACAGTAGTACAACTCTGTGGTTTCTCTGATCAAAGCCATTACACTCGTCATTTTAAAAAGTCTTTGGGCTGTACGCCTGCGCAATATCTGGCACATAAAATTTAAAATAACAGCAATTTCATACAAGAAAGCCATCTAAGGTATGCCGCATATTGACTCCAATGAATTGAAAAATGGAGTGCTGCTGTGCAGTCGCAATTGATCCAACAGAAAAGTTTAGGTTTTTTCCGTGGTGTGCAAGATATGTTGCCGCTTTCTGTCGCCGTTATTCCATGGGGGATATTGGCTGGCTCAGCAGCGATTAATGCGGGCCTGAGTGTCATGCAAGCTGTAGGCATGTCAGCGTTAGTGTTTGCAGGTGCGGCACAATTGGTCAGCTTGAGTATGCTCATGACGGGTGCATCTTTACTGAGTATTCTGATCACCGTATTTTTCCTCACCAGTCAGCACTTTATTTATGCACTGAGTTTAAGAGAAGAGGTAAAGCCATGGTCACTCAAAAGAAGACTGAGTATCGGTTTTTTGCTGACCGATGAACTCTACGCCACCGCGATGCTGAAGGAAAAACCATCTTATGCCTATATGTTGGGTGCAGGATTCAGCTTTTATGTCTGTTGGGTGCTGTTTAGTTTAATGGGTATTTTGCTTGCAAATACAGTACCTGATCTTTCAAATCTCCACTTAGAGTTTTCAATTGTTGTGGTTTTTTTAGTTATGGCTGTGATGCTGATTCAAAATAAAGCCGCAATTTATGGCGTGGTGAGTTCGTCGATCACGGTGCTGATTTTGAGTTGGTTTGAACTCGGATCAGCTATTTTGCTGGCTGGATTTAGTGGGATGTGGGTTGCTGCGCTCTTTGATCAAGCAGAGGACTAAAACATGACCTGGTTATTTGTTTTGAGTTTGACCTGTGTCACCTTTTTTAATCGGTATTTATTTTTAGAGCCTAAAACTCAAATTCGACTGCCTAACTTTGCGACACGCATGCTGAAATATGCGGCGCCTTGTCTGATGGTTTCGATTTGTTTGCCACTGGTTTTTTTCGAAGGCGGGCACTGGAAAGGGATACTTCAAAATAGTTATTTTTATGGGGCAATTTTTACGCTGTTAATCACTCTTTTGACGAGAAAATTATTGCTCAGTATTTTGCTGAGTTTAGGATTTTTTTACGGTCTGAATCTGTTATTCGATTTCTAGCATTTCATCAGCAAATAGGCCCATAAAATACCGAAAAAAGGATAAAAAAGTGTGCGAGCCCGATCTTTTTCATTGCTTTTAAATTTGTGTTGCTATAAATGCTCACCATTTGCGATTTTTACTATGTCTATCAAATTGGCGTAGCTTTGATTGGGGAACTAAAAAAGTTGAAAATAGAGCAAATGAGGCGGGGTTTGAGAACTTTGAAGAAATAAGAAGGTTTTCTTTTGAGTTTTGGTCCATAGAATGGACTCAATTATATAAAACAAGCAGGGTAATAGTGAATCTAATATCGCAAAAATGGCGCTTAATTTACTAGGTAATTCATAAAATCATTCTAATTTGACGAATGCATAAAACTACAGTTCAGGGTAGGCAGAAAAATTGGCTTTGATCAGATAAGAATGAGCTGAGAAAATATTTAATTTTGCTAGTCTTCCACCGCTGTAAAAATATGAGCGTACTCACTTCAAAAAATCGGATCGATTAGATTTCGCATCTTATTTAAACTAAGCATCTGGAAAAGATCAAATGATGGAGATCGAGTTGTTTACGGTTGTGTAAAACATGAGGCAAAGATGGAACATTAAAAAAGCCACATTACTGTGGCTTTGCTGTCAAATGCATGTTGTAGGGACGAATCTTAAGAGTTTGGCCCATCAATACGTTCAATGCTGACTTTCGCAGTACCTGCATTGGTAATACCCAGTTGCTTAGCAGCACCATAAGAAAGATCAAGCACGCGGTTACCGTGGAATGGGCCGCGGTCATTTACTTTAACCACAACACTTTTACCATTGGTTTTATTCGTTACACGAATAAAGCAGTTTAGTGGCAAGCTACGATGAGCTGCAGTTAATGCATTCATATCGAATGTTTCACCGCTTGCTGTTTTACGACCGTGGAACTGACGACCATACCAAGACGCCATGCCCGTTTGACTAAACTTACGTACTGTATTTGATGCAACAGTATTTAACTTTTCAATCACTGAAGGCTCTTCTTCAGGGATCTCAATTTTTGCAGCGATTGTTTCGCGACGAATTTTATCGCCTGAACGTTCAGTGATTGAAAGGCTATTTAAATTTGAGAAGTGTGAGTTGAAGCCTTGAGCGTCTTTATTCAAGACACGCGCAGCTAGGCGAGAGTTATCATTATCATTGGTAAATGATGACTGAACCATCTCTGCTTGCGATTGGCTCAGCGCGATGGTCGAGGCAATGGCCAGTATATATTTAAGTGAAGACTGCATTTATAAACTCCAAAAGACAATACTTTTTTCTTTAAACTAAGTGGTTGAAAGATAAAAAAACTTGCCTGTTAATTCACTTTTGCAACAACATTTGACGAAATGGATAATATTCATGCAGTCATAAGCATGTCTAGTGTTTAATTAAAATAATGATAAAAACTACATAAACTGAACATTTTTTGGTTAAAAAATAATCAATATTGTAACAAGGTGTGAAAAATGCTGAAATTTACATCATTTTTAAATATTTTTTTATTGACATCTCAAACTTGATTAAAAAGCTAGCCTTATCGGCTAGCAATTTCAGCCCCTAATTGCCACACTGCAGTCGCATACATACGGCTCTTGTTATAGGTCGTAATCACTTGAAAGTTAGGGTAAGTGATGTAATAACTTTGCCCATAATTTTCCTGTAGTTGGATCACATTCACCATATCTAAATCATCGATTTTGACAATCGGATTGGTCGGTTGAATGCCCTGATTTTTTAAAACACCATAAGGCGTCGGTAAAGTTAAATCTTTGGCAATGACCGCTTCAGGATTCGAGCCACTATAACGTGCTGCGAATCCAATTGGCTGATTACGTTGCCAGCCATGATTAGCTAAATAGTTGGCAATCGAGCCGATGGCATCGACAGCTGAATTGCGTAAATCGACATGACCATTGCCATCATAATCCACGCCAAACTTTGGAATGTTGCTTGGCATAAATTGTGGGTAACCAACTGCACCTGCATATGAACCTACAACTGAGTTGGTTGGCACGCTATCTTTATAGCTCCAAGCGATTAAAGCACTGAGTTCATCTTGGAAATATTGCTTACGACGTTCGTAACCAAAACCTAAAGTTGCTAAGGCATCACGGGTGACAAAATTACCTTTGTTCGTCCCAAAACCTGTTTCTACCCCTAAAATGCCGAGAATGACTGATTGCGGCACACCAAATTGTTGTTCGGCGCGGTTTAAAGTATCTGCGTACTGTGCTTTAAAACGGACACCACGTTGAATGGTGCTTTCTGCCATAAAGTTGGTTTTATATTCGTACCACGGTTTACTTTCGCCAGGGCGGTTCATAATGTTGATGATGTTGGGTACATTTTTAGAACCATTCATCGCCCAATCAACTTGTTCAGCAGACAGGCCATAATTTTGCATGGTTTTTTGTTTAAAGCTGTAATAGTCAGGATGAGAAGCGAAATCGTTGGCTTGGCAAAAACTGGTGATCGACAAAGCGCCAATCAATAAAGGTAAACGTTTAACTTTGTTATAAAAGTTTAAATTTAACATAGAAGTCTAATTTCCAGAGTCGTTATTGGCAGTGGAGCAAAGCGAATAGAGTAAAGCCCATAGTTCGCGTTTCTGTTATGTCGAAATTCTTGTGAACGGAGTCTATCGTGAATAGGCTTTAAGATAACATTGTCTGTACTGAAGCGGGCAAATAGGTATACAAAAAAAGACAAACTCAGCCTATATAAAGGACAGATTATTCAAAATGGCGCAGATTTTCAGGCAGAGTATTTACGTGACTATATAAGTCAAGTTTTACTGACTGATATAAAAAGTCTTCCTTCAATCTTTATAAAATGTCATCTTAAAACCCTTCCATCATCTCAATAAAATTTAGTCTTGAATGGTGACTAACATGATTAACCATAGCACGCTTAAAACGTCCTTTAAATAACTCAAGATCATCTTCCTGCATTGGACTATATGATTTAATAACCTTTTCATTCTTCATAATGTGACAGCATACTGTTACTGCCCCCGTTTGGGGATTAGTGTATTTATTGATAATTAGCATAGTTTAATTCCAATTTTCTGAATAACTAAATTCGATTTCTTGTGATTCATCATTGTCATAGATTTCTAAAAACACACTATTAAAAAACAATTGATATATTGTATTTTCATCATCTTCACTTAAATCTAAATCATCACTAAAGCCTACACCATGCCCTATATAGAGGCAATTAAAATTGTAGTGTTTAGGGTCTAGTGACAATGACAAAAAGATCTGGTCTCAGCTTATATATGGCCTTTATATAGCTTTATATAAAGATTAAGAAATTACAGCTTAGAAACCAAAATGACCCTACACACGTAGAGTCATTTTTGATCTGAAAAGTCTCGAAGACTTTTAGTACTTAAGCATGAAATAAGGTGTCGTGATATTCAGCTAAAGCTAAAAGTTCATCTTTGGTTAAATTGGGGATGATTTTATTGGCAGCAATATGCACTGCTTTAATGACAGCTGCAGAACCGATATCGGCCGCTTTACGCTTAATCATGCCCAAATCGAGGGTTTTATTAAAGTCATTCATGAAGTAGCGTACAGTCGCTTCAGCAAACTGTTTATACAGTTCGGTTAACGCGGCTTTATCTACTTCATTGCCTGCTTTAATTTCAGCATAGTTATATTTGAGGCTGGTCACTAAGCTTGCATCTAACGCTTCACCCACACGGAACTGACCTTCAGCATCTTTAAACAAGCTTTTTTCAGAAAACTGAATCGATGCTTGAACCACATCATTCGATGATTTGCCTAAAAGCTGCTTCAACAGAACCGCAACTGTTGACTTAATATAGCCAGCCAGTTTCTCGGCTGTGTCACGTTTATCACTCGGTGGAAAACGGCGAACTAACCCAGTCAAAATGGCATCAATAATTTCATCATTGATGAGTAGTGCTGTTTTATCTCGAAGTGGATATAAAGGTTCACTTGAGTCTTTCTTCTGCTGAGCAGTTTGAATAGTCTGTAAAAGTTCAGTCGATGGAATAAAACCAAAAAATGGCATCGTGTATTAACCTCAATGTTCTTTATTTTATTGTCGCGCCAATCGAATTGGGCGGGGCATCCATGACACATCTGACACACGACAAGGGTTAATGTCTAAACCACCACGACGTGTATAAGCTGCGTACACCATCAGCTTTTCAGGTTTCAAATTTTGCCAAATATCGGCAAATATTTGTTCCACACATTGTTCGTGGAAACCGTTGTGCTGACGATAAGAGATAATATAAGCCAGTATGCTGTTATAACAAGGCTTTTTACCTTTATATCGGATAAATACCGTGCCCCAATCAGGTTGTCCAGTGACTGGGCAGTTACTTCTGAGTAAATGTGAGTAAATCTGTACTTCAACATCTTCCGCAGCATCATCTAATGCCAACAGATTAGCATTGGGGTGATTTTCTAATTGGGTCGGAATCAGTTCATCTATACAGATACCTTCAGGTTGACTAATTTCCACGTCATCGACATGGAAAAGATCAATATTCACATCTGCGCCAGCGGCTACAGATAAATCCTGCTCAACCGTTGCTTTAAATGCCGCTTTAGACTCAAACTGAGTAAAGTTCATGCTATTAAAGTAAAGCTTTAATGACTTTGACTCAATGAGGTTGGGCGAGGTGGCAGGAAGACTGATGCGACCAATGGCAACTTGCGGAACACCATGGTGATTTAACCAAGAAATTTCAAAAACATGCCACCAGTCTTTACCTTGTTGAATACCTTCAACATGCGCATATTGCTCACGTGCTGTAGCACGGGCAATAGGAAAAAGAATATCGGGTTGATAAGTTGTAGGGTAATTGGTGTCTTTACCCAAAAGAGAATGTTCTACACTCATTATTCACGCATTCCTGAACCACGAGAAAGTAAATAGTAAGCAATGCCATAAAGCACTGCACAGCATATGGTCATAACAGATAGGGAGACGACGACGTTAACATCGCTATGACCTAAGATACCGAAACGAAAAGCATTGACCATATATACAATCGGATTGATCAACGATAAATTTTGCCAAAAAGGGCTGAGTGCTGAAATGGCATAAAATACGCCACCTAAATAAGTTAAAGGCGTCAGCACAAATGTTGGGATGATGGAGATGTCATCAAAAGATTTGGCATACACCGCATTGATAAAACCACCCAGTGAAAATAAGAACGAGGTGACCAAGACGGTGTAAATGGTAACAAACCAATTGGTAATATAAAGGTCAGTAAAAAATAAGCTCATTGAGGTGACAATAATACCAACCAAGACCCCGCGACAAATTCCACCTAAGACGAAGCCCCATAAAATGGCATGCAAAGGTACAGGACTCATGATCAATTCTTCAATACTTTTTTGAAATTTGGCACTAAAAAAGCTTGAAGAAACGTTAGCATAGCTGTTGGTAATCACCGCCATCATAATCAGTCCAGGTACGATGAACTGCATATAGCTAAAACCGCCCATCTCGCCAATACGAGAACCGACCAAATTACCAAAAATCACAAAGTACAAACTCATGGTAATGGCAGGTGGAAGTAAGGTTTGCGGCCAGATGCGCATAAAGCGGCGAATTTCTTTATGCACCAGAGTATATAAAGCTACGCTAAGTTGATTTAAGTTCATGGCGTAGTTCCTTCGAGATTTTTTTCGACCATCTTCACAAACAGTTCTTCTAAACGGTTGGATTTATTGCGCATACTGCGGACTTGGATTCCTTGCGATTCGAGCAATTGAAATAAGTCATTGAGAGTATGCGCTCTATCCATGGTCACCTCTAAAGTCACGGCATCGACTAAATGGAAACGAACCCCAATTATGCCGATATGAATCGGCTCAATCGGTGCGGCCAAATCAAAAATAAAGGTTTCTTCATTCAGTTGATTAAGGAAATTTTTCATGCTGGTGTCTTCTTTAATGACACCACGGTCAATAATGGCAATTCGACGACATAGCATTTCTGCTTCTTCTAAATAGTGCGTCGTTAAAATGATCGAGGTACCTTTATTGTTCATTTCTGTGAGGAAGTCCCACATGGAACGGCGCAGCTCAATGTCCACCCCTGCTGTGGGTTCATCTAAAATAAGGAGTTTCGGTTCATGCATCATGGCACGGGCAATCATCAGGCGACGTTTCATACCACCTGAAAGCATACGGGCTTGAACACCGCGTTTTTCCCATAAGCCGAGTTTTTCTAAATATTCTTCGGCACGAACTTCCGCAATTTTTTTAGGAATACCATAATAGCCCGCTTGTGTGACTAAGATATCGAAGGTTTTTTCAAACTGACCGAAGTTAAACTCTTGAGGTACAACCCCTAAGCACTGTTTGGCTTGAGAGGGGTGCGTGTCGAGATTATGTCCAAAAATTTGGACAGTGCCTGAGGTTTTCTTGGTCAATGAGCTGATAATACCAATCGTTGTAGATTTGCCTGCACCATTTGGTCCAAGAAGGGCATAGAACTCACCTTCAGGAACAGTTAAATCGATGCCTTTTAAAGCCTGAAACCCATTTTTATAGGTTTTGGACAAATCTCTTAACGTCAATGCATCAGTCATGAAATTCTCGAATGATTAATAGTGGCACTATTGTGAGCGATTATGCCTAATAAACCAAGTAATCTACTCGTAATTCTGTGTTGCAGATATGGAACATTGTATAAAGCATAAGCAGGAAAATCACTCTAAGCTATATAGATGCTTTACCTTGTGATTTTTTTTGATATGATGTGCTCGCGCGCTCATAGCTCAACTGGATAGAGTACAGGTCTCCGAAGCCTGTGGCGTGGGTTCGAGTCCCGCTGAGCGCACCATTTACCTATTTCAATACATACCAACATAGCCTCAAACACCTATAAATACTGTATTATCTGCCTTTCTCTTGTTTCAATTTGTTCCATGCTGTACCCCTATAATCCATTTTTTTTAGGGGCTATACTTAGCAGTACATCAAAACAATAGTCTAAAATCTTTGTAAAAGCTTATTGGCTCATTCATTCGTGTGGCTTTCCCACCCACTAAAATCACTAGTGCTGTTGCTGGGTAGTTTTGCATGCCTTTGATCTAACATTCGTATGTAGGGATAATAATGCTCGTTAAATATTCAAGGGTACGGTCTAAGACAAAGCTGTTCATGCCTTAAGACCGTGTGCAAAAAGCACTTGGTTTGTATCACTATCCAATCGATGTTCTTAGATCGAGATGAAATCGACATAGTCCAATGTTACAGGGGCATCAGATCGAGCAGGGATTCGAACAATACTATTGGCTCGATTTAAATTACTGAGCATGTGGGATTGTTGTTTGCCGAGTTTGGAAACGGTTAATTGTCCAAACTCGTTGACATCTAATACCATGCGAACCAGTTGCTCACGGCTGTCTTGTTTAATGCTGTCGTTGAAGCGAGCTTTTTTCCAAGCGGGTGCAGGAGACGTAACTCCCTGTAAAGCCGCTAATAGTGTCGATACATGTACAGCAAGACAGGTGAGCACAGCAGCAGGGTTCCCAGGCAAACCAATCAAATAAGAATGATGACGGTCTGTTTGATATTCAGCAAAATACAGCGGTTTACCCGGTTTTTGTGCAACTTGCCAGAAAATCTCTTTTGCACCTAAAGCCATTGAAACAGGTCGAATCAAGTCATAATCGCCAACCGAAACACCGCCTGTAGTAATGACCACATCATAATGATTCATGGCATTCGAGAGCGCTTGTGTGAGTATCTTCTCATCATCAATCACATGCTCTAAATGCACTTCAGCAAAACCCTGTTCTTTGAGCCAAGTACGGATCATTGGCGCATTGGCATCGAACACTTTAGATTGATTGTCCAGTTGCGTACTGACTTCATCACCAGTAATAAGCACTGCAATTTTAGGTTGGCGATAAACCTCGACATGCTGAACACCCGCCATACTGAGTGCCGCAATTAAACCGCTGCCTAAACGCTGGCCTTGTTGCGCAAGTGTTGTCCCGATGGATAACTCCTCACCTTGATAACGAATGTCTGCGCCTTTGTCCAAAGCTTGAGTTAGAGTCGCTTGTTTATGGCTACGCGTGATAATTTCCTGTCGAGCCACAGTATCTGCTGAGTTTGGCAGCTTGCCCCCAGTAAAAATACGAACAGTTTGACCTGCTTGAATCTCAATATGTTCTTCAATACCCGCACGAATTTCACCAACCAATTCAAAGCTGGTAATTCCAGCTTGCAAGTCTTCAGAGCGCAGCGCATAGCCATCAACCGCACTTTGGGTAAATAGAGGCAAGGCAACTGTTGATAAAACATCTGCCGCTAAAATATGTTGATGCGCCTGTACTAAAGGCAAAGTAACGACAGGCAATGTTTGGACGGCGCTATAGTGTTCAAGAGCTTGATCGAGTGTAATTAAACCAACGCTAGAGCAACTCATTCATAACCTCCTGGATGGGGGAGATCACGGCAGACATCAAAAATATGGACCAAAGCAGGTAAAATGGCTGCCATAGATTCACTTGCACCACCACGGCTGCCCGGAAGGGTAATTACCAATGAACGGTCAATAAAACCTGCAACGCCACGTGACATCGCAGCATAGGGGGTACGCTTTTGTCCGAAAGCACGTGCAGCTTCCATCAGCCCATTGAGCTCACGCTCAAGTAGAGGCTCAAGTGTATCTACAGTAATGTCACGCTTGCCGATACCTGTTCCACCCACAGTAATAATGCAGGCATAAGATTGAGTGAGCTCTAAGACCAATGCTTTTAACTGATCGGCTTCGTCAGGTAAAATTTGATAGTGAATTGGATCAAAACCAGCTTCGGTTAAGGTCTCGACGACGGAGCGGCCAGCAGTATCGGGTTTTCGACCTGCGGCAACGGTATCTGATAGAACCAATACTGCCGCAGAAACAGGCTGACGCAAATGACGTTTAAAGTGTGATTTTCCGCCTTTTTTCAGATCGAGTTTACATTGCTGAATGATCAACTCATGCGGTTCGCAATGGGGTTTGAGCATGTCGTAAATGGTGAGAGCCGCAATACTGGCAGCGGTCAACGCTTCCATTTCTACACCTGTTGGCCCAATCGTTTCAACGGTTGCACGAATAATCACACGGTCGACAAGTAGTTCAAAATCGACATCGGCACGATAAATAGGTAGCGGATGGCACAGCGGAATCAGTTCATCGGTACGTTTTGCGGCTAAAATCCCAGCAATGCGGGCTGTTTTGAGAGCATCACCTTTTTCAGTATTGCCGTCGGCAAGAAGTTGTAAACAATGTGCAGGGGCAAGCAGTTCAGAGCTTGCAGTTGCAACGCGATAGCTTTCTGGCTTCATGCCAACGTTTTTCATAAAGTATTCCGAAACATTGAAGTGTTGATTTAACGTGAAACTGTTCGATCAAGAGAAAAAGTTTATGACGTATTTAGATAACACAAAAATAAATGCGGATACAGTCGAATGACTGACAAACTCAAAATTAACCCGCGAATTAACCCCCTATGGCATGCATACTGATTTTGCGCGTTGGGGCATGTTGATGTTCAATAAACCCTGCTTTTTTATGCCATACCGCGTTCAGAATCTGGGCCTGTAATAAAGCGGGATCTTTTTGTTGAAGTAAATGACGTAGCGGTGTTCCCTTGTTGGCAAATAAACAGGTAAAAAGCTCTCCCGTTGGTGTGATACGTAAACGGTCACAGCTTTGACAAAAAGGTTTACTGATGGTGGAAATAATGCCTAATGTGTACTGATCATTGAGCAGATAAATGGTTGCAGGGTCATGTTGTCTGGCTTGTTTCTGAATCTGAAAATGGGGTTCAAGTATTTGGACAATGTTATCTTCAGTGATGACTTTTTGACGCTGCCAGTGCTTAGGTTGATCTAAAGGCATATATTCAATAAAACGTAATGCGATCTTCTGTTGATAAGCCCATTGGGTCAGTTCAAGCACTTCATGATCATTTTGTCCTGCGACTAAAACACAGTTCAATTTTATCGGGAGATTGGCTTGCTGTGCTGCCGTAATGCCTTCGAGAACAGGTGCTATCGGACGTTTGGTCATGTTCATAAACGTGTCTGCATGAATGCTATCGAGGCTGATATTGAGATCATCTAGTCCCGCTTCTTTTAGCGCTCGTGCATACTTGTTTAAATAGAAAGCATTACTGGTCATGGAAATACGTTCTAAACCCTGTACCTTGAGCCGATTTAAAGCATCAATAAAATTGACCACGCCTTGACGCATCAAAGGCTCGCCACCTGTTAAGCGAATGTGCCGAATACCTAAACTGACCATCATTTCACAAAATGTTAACAGCTCTTCAAAGCTTAAGATGTCCTTTTTGGCCAACCATTCAGGTATATCGGGCATGCAATAACTACAACGAAAGTTACAACGATCTGTCAGTGAGATTCGGAGTTTATGTTTATGACGGCCAAATTGATCGATCAGTTGCGCTGACCTATGTTCTAAGCGTGTAGTCATCGAACCGTCCATAGTCGCTCCACCTCGTATTTACATACGATTTAGTTTTTATAAACGAGAGTATGAAATGTTTTATTTTAAAGATCAAAGGGAGTATTGAAGTCGCTTAGTTCATTCATTTTCAAAAAATGAGTTGGTGTTCCTCGAACACGATCCATCAAGTCTTTGCCTTTTGTAATAATTCATCTATTGAAATTGCATATCAAAAGGGTGATATTTTTGATCAGAAGTGTTTTTGGAATTGTGCCAAGAAACGCAGGCATGATGAATAAGAAAAGAGCAATAAAAAAGGGTTGAGCAATCCAAATCGCTTGCAAGTATGAGCAAAGCGAACAGTGAATTGATCATTGCAGAACTTTTTACCGAAGATAAATATTGAGGGCGGTGAGATGGAAAACACTGAAGATAAAAAGCATGATGAAGAAACCAGCTATGCACGAATAGAACCTTATACCAATCCTGCGGGTGGATGGGGCGCGTTGTTAAGTGTTGCAAGAAACTTAAAGAGACAGGAAGTTTTCAAAAAAGGTGCGATTACGCTCCTCAATATTAACCAACCCACGGGTTTTGACTGTCCAGGCTGTGCATGGCCTGAAAAGAAAGATGCACATGCCTTTAACTTTTGTGAAAATGGTGCAAAAGCCGTTGCCTTTGAAGCCACTTCAAAACGTGTTACGCCTGAATTTTTTGCGACCCATACGGTCAGTTGGCTGTCTGAGCAAAGTGATTTCTTGCTTGAAGATTCAGGTCGTCTAACCGACCCAATGCGCTATGACAGCGCGACCGATAAATATGTGCCCATCTCGTGGGATGATGCTTTTACTTTAATTGCAAAACATTTACATGCCTTGGATCATCCAGATCAAGCGGCATTTTATACTTCTGGTCGTGCCAGTAATGAAGCGGCGTTTCTGTATCAACTCTTTGTCCGTGCTTTTGGTACCAATAATTTTCCAGACTGTTCCAATATGTGCCATGAGACCACCAGTGTTGGCTTACGTGACTCAATTGGTTTGGGTAAGGGAACAGTGACTTTAGAAGATTTTGATATCGCCGATGCGATTTTCAGTTTTGGGCATAATCCAGGCACCAACCATCCGCGGATGCTGGGGACTTTACGTGAAGTGTCGCGTCGTGGTGGCAATATCGTTGCCATCAATCCACTCAAAGAGCGTGGATTGGAGCGCTTCCAAGATCCGCAAGCAGCTGTTGAGATGATGACCAATGGCAGTACACCCATTAGTCGTTATTATTTCCAACCCAACGTGGGTGGCGATTATGCACTCATGTTCGGGATGCTGAAACATTTACGTGAGTGGGACATTCAAGCACTGGCAGCTGGGAAAAAGAGCGTTTTTGACCGGTCTTTTATCGAAATGAATACAGTCGGTTTTGATGCCATGATGGAAGAAATTGATCGAACTACATGGTCAGATATTCATGCACATACGGGACTTAGCCCCGAGCATTTAGAGTCTTTAGCTAAAATGTATTTGGATGCCAAAACGGCCATTTTCTGTTGGGGCATGGGGATTACACAGCATCGGCATGGGACTGCGAATGTACATATGCTCGCAAACTTAATGTTGGCAAGAGGGCATATTGGTCGCTCAGGGGCAGGCTTAGCACCGATTCGCGGGCACAGTAATGTGCAAGGCGACCGAACTATGGGGATCAATGAACGACCAAGCCCAAAATTGCTGGATAGTCTGGACCGAGTATTCGGCATTCAGTCGCCACGTGAACATGGTTTTGGCGTGGTGGATACCATTCAGGCGATGTATGAAGGTGGTGTAAAAGTCTTTATTGGTTTAGGTGGTAATTTTGCTGTTGCCACTCCCGATACACCGTATACACAAGAAGGCTTACGTCGTTGTGATTTGACGGTACAGATTGCAACCAAGCTGAATCGTAGCCATTTGGTTTGTGGTAAAGAGGCATTACTTTTACCCTGTTTGGGCCGTACCGAAGTTGATATGCAACAGCATGGGCCGCAGGCAATCAGTGTTGAAGATTCCATGAGTAATGTGCATCTTTCAGCAGGGCGTAATGAGCCTGCTTCTAAGAATCTACTTTCAGAGCCTGACATTGTGGCGCGTATGGCGGCAGCCGTCTTGCCAGACAGTGATATCAAGTGGAAATGGTATGTAGAAAGTTATGACCGTATACGCGATTCGATTGAAGAGGTCTTTGATGAATTCCATGATTTCAATGCACGTGTCTATCAGCCGGGTGGCTTTCACTTAGAGCATCCAGCCAATCAGCATGTATGGAATACGCCTGTAGGCAAGGCTCAGTTCTTAATTACGCCGTTGGCTGAAGTGTATGCCGATAAAGAGAATAAATACGCTGAACAATATACAGGGGCCAAAGTCTATACCCTAATGACCACACGCTCTCATGACCAATACAACACAACCTTGTATGGACTCGATGACCGTTATCGTGGGGTATTTGGTCAGCGCCGTGTTTTGTTTATGAATGCAGAAGATATCGCTGCGGCTGGTTTTGTTGCAGATCAATGGGTGGATATCGAAAGTATTTATTCGGATGGTGTTAAACGTGTGGTTCAAAGCTTCCGTATCGTACCGTATAACATTCCACGGAGTAGCCTCGCAGCCTATTATCCGGAGACCAATCCATTGGTTGCGCTCAGTAGCCATGATAAATACGCCAAAATACCGGCTTCGAAAAGCGTGCCTGTGATTTTGCATGCAGGCCAAGCACCTGAACATTTTAATTTGGCACAAGCGGTTGATCCTGAAGATGCCAATCAGATCGTGAATCGAACTGGCTAGTTGATTCAATACTGAAATGGCACCTGATTTAGAGGTGTCATTTTTTTCATGATTGAAGGGTTTAGTGTTTGGGGAAGATTGGAAAATTATTATGGATATTCGGGCGTCGACGTTGAATTCTCTGGGGTATGAAGCTGTTGATATTCAGCGTTTAAGTGAAAATAGAGCTGTTGAACAATCTGATTTTGTGGTGCAAGAACATCCTATTGCTTTAGTTTATAATGGGATTTCCCATGCGGTAATGATGGCGACGCCAGCAGATATTGAAGTCTTTGCCAAAGGTTTTAGCTTGTCTGAAGGTATTTTGACGAGTTTGAAAGAGCTTTACTCTTTGGACATACACGAAACGGAATTCGGGATCCAAGTCGAAATGACAATTTCTGCCCGTGCCTTTATGGCGCTCAAACAACATCGACGGATGATGGTTGGACGCACGGGTTGTGGTCTCTGTGGGATTGAAAGTTTGCAGCAGCTTCATTTGGATTTATCTCAAATTACCACAGCCCTTTGTGAGGGATGGTTGGCTCAAATTCCGCAAGCCATTGCTCAACTCAATACCCGACAGAAAATCACCCAAATGACGGGTGGTGCACATGCGGCTGCATGGGTTGAAGCAGGGGAAATAGTGGCTTTATTTGAAGACGTAGGCCGACACAATGCTTTAGATAAACTATTGGGTTATATTGCAGAAAATCATTATGATGTAAATCAAGGTTTTGTAGTGATGACCAGCCGAGCTAGTTATGAGTTGATTCGTAAGTGTGCTCAACTGAATATTGCCTTGCTGGCGTGTATTTCAGCTCCAACCAGTATGGCGATTAATATGGCAAAGCAGTCAGGTTTGACCTTAGCGAGTTTTTGCCGCGGTAATGGTTTTGTTTTATATACTTGATATTCAAAATTTTGCTGTATAAAAAGTAAAAGGTTTTTCTTTAGGTCATCTGTGTTGAGGACAGGTCTTTATTTGAGGGAATGTATGCAGGATGTCAAATTAAAATTACAGCTCAGAATACTTCTCAATCAAGACATTGCCTTTGGGCCAGGTAAGGCCGAGTTATTGGAAGAAATTCGACGTACTGGCTCAATTTCTCAAGCTGCAAAAAGTATGAATATGAGCTACCGCCGTGCATGGCAGTTGGTTGAAACCATGAATCATAGCTTTCAGTCAGGCTTGGTCGAAACTCAAAAAGGTGGAACGCATGGTGGTGGGGCAAAACTCACGGACTTGGGCGAAAGTATTTTAAGTCAATTTAGACAGATGGAAATAAAAGCACGCGTTGCGATTGAGCAAGATTTTGCAGAAATAGCTCGATACCTTAAACAATAATCTAGTCTGGTCAGCTAGATCTTTCTCGTACTCAGTCATGGCGTACACGAATAAGCTTCTTATGTTTAAAAAGCTCTTATTTTTACTGACTAAATTGCAAGAGCAGTATTCAGTCACGTGATTAAGATACAAACCCTTTAACTTGAACGATAAATAATCTGTTTCTGGAATTGACGTTGCTTATGTATCAATATATTTTTGAAAACATATCGGTCAATTTATAACGCTTAAGGGGAACATGGTGCTGCTCAATTTTAAGAATAAGTGCATGCAATATGCGATGTTGTGTTGTGCTTTGGCTCTTGCGGCACAGGTACATGCAGAGCAAGCTATTACCGTTTATGCAGCAGCCAGTTTGACCAATGCTATAGCAGATGTCGATGCAATGTTTGAACAACAAAAAAGAGTACGCGTGAAAACCTCTTATGCAGGGTCGTCGACTTTGGCTAAGCAAATTGAAGCGGGTGCACCTGCTGATGTTTTTATTTCGGCAGATGAACAATGGATGAATTATCTGCAAAATAAAAAGTTAATTGTGCTGAATAAACGTGTGAATTTATTGGGCAATCGTCTTGTTCTAATTTCGCCCAAAGCTAAGCCCGTCAAAATAAAAATGGATAAAAGTTTTGATCCTTCTACTGCCTTTCAGGGCAAGCTTTGTACAGGTGACACCAAAAGTGTTCCTGTAGGAAAATATGGGAAACAAGCACTGACCGCATTGGGGTGGTGGTCAAAACTTGAACCAAGATTGGTTGAAACTGAAGATGTCAGAGCTGCGCTCAACTTTGTAGCGCGTGGCGAATGTCAGCTTGGCATTGTCTATGCAACCGACGCTGCTATCAGTAAAGATGTCACCGTCGTTGGCGTTTTCCCTATCAGCACCCATACCCCGATTGTTTATCCCTTAGGTCTTGTCAAAAATAATCCAGATGCGCTAGCGTTTTATCAGTTTGTACAAAGTAAACAAGCACATGCTGTCTTTAAAAAATATGGCTTTACCGTTTTATCTGCTGCTAAGTGATGATGTTTTCTTTATCGGCTGAAGAAATAGAGGTACTCAAGTTATCCTGCCAAGTGGCTGCAACCTGTTTGGCATTGAGTCTGACCCCTGCGTTGGCAGTGGGTTGGGTTTTGGCACGTAAAGAGTTTTTTGGCAAATCCTTATTTGAAACGTTTATTTTTCTACCTCTGGTGCTGCCGCCTGTGGTGCCAGGATATTTGCTGTTACAGATTTTTGGCGGAAACGGGATACTGGGTAAGTATCTTGAGCCCTTTGGACTCAATTTTGCATTTAACTGGAAAGGCGCAGTTTTAGCTTCAGCCGTGATGGGCTTTCCACTCTTGGTTCAATCGATTCGTTTGGCCATAGAGTTGGTGGATCAACGACTAGAAATGGCGGCGAAAACGCTCGGTGCTTCCTCCTTGAGCACTTTTTTTTATGTCACTTTGCCTTTAGCCAGCAGTGGCATATTGGTGGGGGCAATTTTATGTTTTTGTCGCAGTCTGGGCGAGTTTGGCGCAACTATTACCTTTGTCGGTAATATTGCAGGGGAGACCAGAACTTTGCCCTTGGCCATGTATAGCTTGATGCAGCAACCCGACACAGAACAAGCGGTTTGGCGATTGATTATACTGTCATTAACTGTGGCATTTTTGGCGTTATGGTTTGCCCAGTGGTTCCATCGCTATCAGAAAAATAAACGAGGGCATTAAGACGATGATTGACTGTCATATTCAGTTAAATTTAGGCAAATTTAAACTCGATCAGACATTTTCATCTGAACATCATGTCATTGGTTTATTTGGAGCGTCAGGCTCAGGAAAAACCAGTATTTTGCATGCCATTGCAGGGCTTAATACTCCAGTCAAGGGCTGGATTAAAATCAATCATCAGACATGGTTCGATGCTGAAAATAAGATCAATTTAAACGTGCAGCAACGTCATGTAGGTTTGGTTTTTCAGGATGCGCAACTGTTTCCACATATGACGGTGATGCAAAATTTATTGTTCGGCTATAAGCGCATTCCGCCTGAAAGCCGACGTTTTGATCCCGATTATATTATTGAACTGCTTAAACTTAATCATTTACTCAGTCGTATGCCGACGAAGCTTTCAGGTGGTGAAAAGCAGCGTGTTGCATTAGGTCGGGCATTGTTGTATTCGCCAAATTTATTATTATTAGATGAACCATTGTCTGCATTAGACGCTGCACATAAACAGGAAATCCTTCCTTTTTTTCAAACTGTCCAACTTGAAACCCATATCCCGATGTTATATGTCAGCCATGATATGGATGAAATTAAGCAGCTGACCGAAGCAGTTTGGTTGCTTTAATTGAACAGATTTCAGCTTCAACTTTTAAAGAGGGAACGAATAAAAACAGAAAAAATGGGCCTCCGTATCAGCTTAGGATCATTCGGTACCATTTTTATAAACAGACGGCGCTTGGCCTGTCCAGCGTTTAAATGCCCGACGAAATTCACGTACTTCACTAAAACCTAAAGCTTGGCTAATGTCCCCAATGGAGAGATTATTTTCAAGCATCTGTTTCGCTTTTCGCTCTAACACGGTTTGTCGAATTTGCTGAAAACTAATGCCTTCTAGCAATAAGTAGCGTCGAAGATGACGCTCACTCATTTGTAAATAGTCTGATGCGAGTTGCATATCAAAGCGCACAGGAAGATGCTGCTCGATAAGCTGTTCTAATAAATATGCATATTGTGCATCACTGAAAAGAATTAGAGAGTAGGGTTGTAAATGAGCATTCAAGGGGGGATTTTCGGTCAAAAGTAAGGACTTATTTTATAAATTGAGCCAGTGAGAAATGAGTGCCTTGCATTAGAGTAGATGGTGATGCCGTTTAGTGAACGTTGATGCAGCCTAAGTAGATGGCGTGGTTGGATGTAATTAAGGAGTGTCGCTCTTATAGGGATTTTGTGGCGAGTAACCTTAACAATAGCAATAATCGTCAGATTTTGATCAAACGACTGCCCTACAAATATATAAGACAGTCGCATTTTTATTTACCAATCGACGCGTTTGAATAAAATGTCTTTATACATTTTAAAGTCACAAACGAAACTGTAAAACGGATATGTAAATGTGGCTGGTTTATTATGTTCAAAAAAGAAATGACCGATCCAAGCAAATCCATAACCCACTACAGGCAAAGCCCAGAGTAGTTTTGGATTTTTGGTCATCGCCGCAGCCGCAGTAATCCCGATCACACAGGTGGTTCCCACAAAGTATAAACGTCGGCAAGTGGGGTCTTCATGCTGAGAAAGATAGAAGGGATAGAATTCTTTTAAGGTTTTATAACGGCCATCACTTCCCTTAATTTGCACAGCAGGGCTTGCAACCAATGCAGCAGAAAGATGGGCGTTATTCACCAAATCTTGCATATTGTTTTTAATTTGGGTTTGGGTATTCTGTAACATGTCCTACTCCTTTAGTGGTTACAAGGCGTAGTTTTAAACAGGAAACCAAAGATGGTCTTGAACGAATATGCTATCGCAAAGCAAGGACGCGAGTTTAGGGTTAGCGCATCAAAGTAAAATTTACACTTGGGATGGTGTCATTTTGTATGTGACTCATGAGCAGTTGAATAATGCCCATGCCCATTTTCCAGCACTTTTACAAATTGGTTTGGGAACACCTTTTGCAATCACTTTAGACGACCAAGTACGTCGTTATCACGATATTGTGGTGATGGCACCCAATGTGATGCACAGTACCGATTCAGAAAATCAACCTTATCTTGCGCTCATGATTGATCCTGATCATGCACTTTATGGATACTTGTATCCATTGCTGAATGGCGAACAGATTTGTTCTTTATCTGCCGCTTGCCTTGCTACGTTTCATTCACAGTTTCAAAAGTTGATCGCTGGGCAACTCACTCCTGATGAAGCCAAACAATTGGTCTTAGCGCTACTGTCAACGTTAAACCCAAATCCGTTACAGGTATTGCCATGGGATGCCCGCGTTTTACAAGCCTGTCGTTATATTCAAAAACTTGTACCTCAGCAGATTCCCACAGTAGCTCAAGTCGCGGCACACACGGGACTGTCTGAGTCGAGGCTGATGCACTTGTTCAGTCAGCAATTGGGGATTTCCATGCGGCGCTACATCCTTTGGTTGCGTATTCGCTATGCCATCAAACTCTGGGCAGCAGGTCAGAGTTTGATTGATATTGCCTTGGAAGCGGGTTTTGCCGATCAGGCGCATTTCACCCGAACTTTACGAAGCATGGTCGATTTTGCACCCTCGATGCTGAAAGGCAAAACCATCTTCGTGAATGACTGCATTAAAACACCATCGACGTCATAGCGTGTTAAGTTGCTTGATAGCACACGGAAATAGCAGAATCATTCAAGACAGGTTTCGCTATTTTACGAAGAATCAGTTTATGTTGAGAGAAGGACTTAAGCAGGATTGAGCTTTTTCCTTCAAGCTCAATGTTAACTTTAATGGATAGAGATAATAGGGATAACAAATGACCAGTTTACATGCGATGAAAAGTCTAAAAGATGTCGTGTCAGAAAAAGAATGGGATGCGCGTTGTCAGCTTGCGGGGTTGTACCGTCTAATTGCGCATTTCCGCATGACCGATTTAATTGATACGCATATTAGTCTACGCGTACCCGACGAAGACGGTCATTTTCTGATTAATCAATATGGCATTCCCTTTGAAAAAATGACGGCTTCGCATTTGGTTAAAATTGATTATGCAGGCAATATTATTGCGGATTATGATCAGGGGAAATTGGTCAATACCGCAGGTTTTGTGATTCACTCCGCGATCCATGATGCACGTAAAGATGTGCACTGCGTGATTCATACGCATACCGCAGATGGCATTGCAGTGTCTGCACAAAAACATGGTTTATTGCCTTTGTCTCAACATGCTTTGAAGTTTTATAACAAAGTGAGCTATCACGAGTATGAAGGGGTGGCATTATTGACCGAAGAGCGTGAGCGTCTCGTGAAAGACTTGGGGCAAAACCGAGTCATGATTTTACGTAATCATGGTTTGCTATCGACAGGGGATTCAATTCAACGTGCTTTTCACGAGATCTACTTCCTTGAACGTGCATGCCAAGCGCAGATCAAGGCGATGGCGGGAGGAGCAGAGCTTCATCTTCCGTCTGAAGCTGTACGTCAACACACAGCTCAACAGTTTGAAAGTGAATTGATTGAAATGGTGATGCTGAAAGCATGGAATGCCGCACTGTCTTTAATTGAGCATCAACGTGACGAGTATTGTTCATAAGCCATTCAACCATTTTAATAAAAGCCTCTATTTCTAAGTAGAGGCTTTTATTATGTTGAGTTTTGCTGTGGAGCTAACACATTTTTGAGCGTTTCGAAAATAGGCGGATCTACCGATTGTGCGACATTGAAGCGTAAGAAATTCTGTGCATTTAAGGATTGGCTAAACGCATTTCCTGGTGCTAAAACAACGCCGTGTTTTAAACACTCTCGCGCAATGAGCGCAGCATCGAAACCGTCGGGAAGTTTACACCACAGGAATATGCCCGCTTGTGGGACTAGCCACGGGTGAATATTTAAAGCCCCGAGCTGAGTGATGACTTTTTGCATTTCATGAGCTAGGCGTAAGCGCACCGTTTCCATATGCTTACGATATCCACTGTCTTTTAAGGCAATCAGCACCATATCGGCGGCAAGTCGGCCTCCACCAAAAGAGGTGGCGATCTTTAAATCGATTAGATTTTCAATCCATTCATTTTTGGCCACGATATAGCCACAGCGCAAAGAGGCTGAAATCGTTTTTGAAAAACTACTAACTTGAATGACACGATTGAGTCCATCAAAAGCAGCCAGTCGTGGGGCAGGGGTATGTTCAAAGTCGGCAAAAATATCATCTTCCACAATGACTAAATTGGTTTGATCGACCAATTTAAGTAAGCGATGCGCCGTGACGGGGGAAAGCACTGCACCAGTTGGGTTGTGTATGCCTGAGTTGGTGATATACAGCCGTGGTGAGTGTTCAGCTAAAACAGACTGAAAGATCTCCAAATCTGGGCCATGGGGAGTATACGGCACACTCACAATATTAATGCGATGAGCTTTGAGGAGAGCATGAAAATTAAAATAACAAGGGTCATCGACAATAACAGTATCCCCAGCTTCCAATAAAAAACGACAGATCAAATCAATTGCTTGCGTGCCAGACTCGGTGAGCATGATGTGTTCAGGCGAAGCTTCAATGCCAATGTGAATTAAACGACGAGAAATTAATTGTCGCAGTTCAGGATGTCCTGCTGGTGTTGCATACTCCACCAGTTCTAAGCTATCTGCTTTTGCCATGCTACGCAGAGCACGTCGAACACCTGTCTCATATAACCATTCGGGTGGTAACCAGCCGCAACCTGGTTTGAGTGTGCTGTGATCTGTATCTAAGGCTTGTCGAGAGACCCATAAAGGGTCGACCTCTCTATCGAGCTTAGGCCCTATTTGGGCTAAAGCCAGTGGCGCGACAGGGCTAGACACATAAAAGCCCGATCCGGGTTGGCTTTGTTGCACAAACCTATCTCTAAAGGCTTATTCCATAATATAATTTTCGAATGAATAAGCCTACACCTAAAATCTACCGTACAACCAATTGGTCCACATATAACCAAGCTCTCATTAATCGTGGGAATATTGCCATTTGGTTTGATCCCAAAACACAATGGTACGCTCAACCAAAAAGCAAACATGGTCGAAATCAGACTTATTCCGATACAGCTATCCAATGCTGCTTAATGATTAAATCCATATTTCGTCTTTCCCTACGCATGGTCACTGGCTTTATACAAAGCCTGATTAAACTCTGTGGATTAGATTGGACAGCCCCAGATTATTCCACCATTTGCAGAAGACAAAGGTATATTGATCTTGCAATTGGCTATCAAAAAAGTTGTGATGGATTACACCTACTCGTTGATTCTACTGGCTTAAAGTTTTTAGGTGAAGGTGAATGGAAACGTAGGAAACATCAGCCTGAATATCGTCGTCAATGGCGTAAACTTCACATTGGTATAGATGCTAAAACCCTGCAAATACGGGCTGCACAGTTGACTACGAACAATGTGAGCGATTCACAAGTCCTTGGGGATTTACTTGAACAAATCCCGTTGGATGAACAGATTGATTCAGTTTATACAGACGGGGCTTATGACACAAAACAATGCCGTCAGGTCATTGCAGATCGGCAAGCGAATGCAGTTATTCCACCCAGAAAAAATGCAAAGCCTTGGAAAGATACAAAAGTTCATTCGCAAGAGCGAAATGAATTACTTCTTAATGTTAAACATTTAGGCAGGACACTATGGAAAAAATGGTCAGGCTATCATCGGCGAAGTTTGGTCGAAACCAAAATGCATTGCATTAAATTATTAGGCGATCGACTATATTCAAGAAACTTTGGGAGCCAAGTCAATGAGATACATGCCCGTATAGCCGTACTGAATAAATTTACGGAATTAGGCCGACCTCATACCCGAGTTGTAACTTAAATTTGAGTGAGTTGGGGAGTGCTTCAAATTATAAATCTTTGTGCAACAAAGCCAATCTAAACTATGAAAAACAGATTTCTTGATCACTCATGCCCCCAAGACAAGAACAGATTTTTTAAAGTTTTGTTGTGACGCCTGTAGAAGCTCAATTCTCATGACTGAAATCAATCTGGGTGAAAATTGATCGAATTTGCTTGCTGGTATTTTTCTAAGTATAGAGAAACTTCATATTAATATATATGTAATTTTTATATAAAAATTACATTAGTTTTCATTAAGATAATATGAATAGTACACAATAGCGCCTCATCAATCAAAAGCACTATTAAAGTTTAATGAAAACAACATTAAATTGACATGCCTAAACGTAATAATGAGCTCTTTATTATTTCGATCATTGGAGAACAAACATGAATGTCTTTGGCATCGCATTGATCACTTTATTATCATTCATTGGGTTAGGGGCGCTCATTACCGGTTTCGTTGTGGGTGAAACATTCTTTATCGTGATTGGATTACTTTTATTTATTATGGTTTTTTTGGTTTGGTTAAGTATTAAAGATAAAGTTTCAAACCCTTTTAAAGATTAAGAATGTTGTGTTTGAGTGATTTTTATACTTTTACGATAGATCAATATTGATCAAGCTCAGATAGATGGATGTAGATTACGTTCCTTGCATCTACTTCGTGTTTATATCATATGCAGTACCAGCCCAAAGGCTGGTAGCTTTGCAGTTTTTTTGAGTCTAGGCTTCAATCCAATTATCTTTAATTTCTTGGGCATCTTTGCTTAACATGACCTGATCCTCTCGAATTTCTCTTACCCATGCACTTGGGATAATATGGTGTTTGCCATCGCCATGTTTAGTCAGTTTGATCTCTTTACCTTCTATATGGTCAACATCTCCAACTTTAGTGCCACATACGGCAATTACACTAGAATGTTCTTTAATGTCTGAAATATTAATCGTGGTCATGATGTACCTCTATTTTACTCATCGAACAAAAACGAAGATTTACCCTAACCTAATTTCTCGTAGTCATGAGCTTTTTAAATACAACACCAACATATTATGTCTTAAAATTCACGAAGTATAAAAATTGTCAGTCTGTGTTTTATTTATAGAGTGCTAAGTTGATTAAATTATGCTGATGTTATTTTTATTTTCAATTCAGCCAACGTCTATTTACTGAGTTTCCAGCATTATTATAGTGGATAACTTTTGCATAATTACCTACGGCTGTTGCATTATCAGGAATATCTTTGGTCACTACACTCCCTGCACCGATGGTGGCATTATCGCCAATTTTAACATGATCGATAATACAGACATTTGGGCCAATATATACATTATCGCCAATTACAGCGGCCTGCCGACCGCCATTGGCACCAATCGTTGTAAACTGCGATAGGTTGCATTGTTTCCAAGAACAGTAGTTACGTTGACAATCAAAGGTCTCTCATAACAGATGAACAAGCCATAGCCCATTTTTGTGGTGCAGTGGATATCGATCCCTTATTTCTTCTTACAGTAAAAATAGAGTAGAGCAGTTTGCCGATCTGCTGTTTGCAAGCCGAAAGACGTAACCAACGCTAAAGTTCAAAACTGTAATTAAACAAATCAGTTTTGATAAATGAGTTTAGTTTTGTATTGCGACAATACCGATATAAATCACTCAAAATGGATTGAACTAAGATGGAAAAGAACTCATAGGCTGAATGTGTGATTTACTTGATTTGATGCTGAGCTGTTATCTAGATTTAGCCTTTCAGTATGGTCTCTTATTTTTAAAAAATATCAATTGGCTTTTATTTGTACAGTTGTTTCGAAATGTCATAAGTCCTTGTCGAGAGTCAAAAATACTTTTATATTGTACTAACAGTAGGTCGATAACTAAGACGCTACGATGTAGTTGGACGGATCAATGACAGCTCGTTGAGTTTAGAACGAAATGTTCAAACAATAAATCAGCACTAGCCTTCCAACATAGAAAAGCTCGCAGCAATGCGAGCTTTTTTTATGTAAAAAAAATATGACTATGTATCTCGCTTGTTAAGCATATTTGATTTAAGTTTATGATTTATAGTTATGATTTTGAAAATATTTATATAAATTAACATTGCGATAAATTCTAACAACTCTAAGGGCAGTGTTGGAAAAAACTTGTGCTATAAGATTAAACAGAGCTAAAAAAAGAAAAGGAAAATGACCATGACTCAGCTTGTAGATGTAAAGGTAAAGGACCAGTACAGTCAAACGTATAATGTGAAGGCCCAGTTAAGACAAGTACCTGAAAACTCCGAAGCAGAACGTTTGGATTTGTTTAAACGAATTGAACATATCGTTGTTGATGGTGAAGTGATTCTGCCTAGTATTGAACTGTTATTTGAAAGTCGACAAACGGAAAATATATACCGAGTTGTTGATTAACCCTATTGAAAAAAGCCCATCTTTACATGGGCTTTTTTTATGGGCGATCTAAGTTAGGCCATCGAAGAATATAAGGGATAAATTTTTTGTGCGATTATATTGAAGATCCTAAAGTGAAATTAGGATATCACTTCACACATATTTCCTATTTATCAATCTGTTTGATGAATGGTTCGAGTAACCATGGTGCCAAAGTCTTATAAAGTCGATGAAAGACATTAAGATTTATTGCCTGAATAAAATGTAAAATAATTGATTGCTAATCAAACTTGTAATTTTTAAATCTTAACTAAGACTCAATTATCCATTGAATCTATTTATTTAGGCTGCCTGCAAACGCAACAGTGAGTGATTGATCTGTTGTAAGTGTTGGTTGAGTACTATGGGTTCTATTCGACTTTCCTGTAACGTCGTAATCCATTGCATTTGGCAGCGTTTGAGACTGTGTAAGTCTGTCGCCGATTGAATTTGAAGAATGAGTTGTTTTGCCATTAAGCCACAATAACGTTGTAATAAGCTCATCATCAAATCGCGTGTTTCTTCAAAGCTATAAGCTTTAAGCGGTGGGGCTGGGCTTTGTGTAGGGGTGGGTGGTGAAGGAGTCTGCGCTGTGCTGTCTAAATCTATTGGATTGACGTTATTCTGACTATTTTCGAGTACAGACGTCGATGATTGAGCCTCCGATGACGGCTGTATTGGGCTAGAGACGCGAGCTGTTTGTATGGAATGAATTAAACCTAATTCAATTAATTGTCCGAGGATTTCAGGCGTTGCGATGCGTTGTTTGAATTGGTCAGCCAATTGTTCAAAATCTTCTGTACCAATTAAAACCAATAGTCGTCTTTGACGTGCATTGAGTGGGATATGACGTTGTTGTAAAGCATCTAAACCCAATGCTGTTTTTTGATAATGATTCATACCTTAATTTACTCCCCCGAACAAATAAATTAAGGCTGAACATACAGGGCGAAAATTACAACAATATTAAGAATTTATGACAATACATTTTAGAGCGTTTTAATGCTCGTATTTTCTAAAGCTTTACGTAAATACGGATCGAGTTCATCTTGACGCATTAACCACTGAATATAGTCAGCAGGGAGTTCGGCAATCGCTGTTCCGCGATGCTTGCCAAAATTAATGATTCGCGGAATACGAGCATCTTCAGAGACAGCAAATAATTGCTCCATGCTGTTTATTTTTAATTGATGAACCACATGCATTAAAATATTGGCCGTTAAAATAATATCCATATCGGCACGATGAGCTTTTTTAATCATTTCACGGGCTTTTTCACTGCCTTTTGAAATCATATAAATGAGTGCCGAAATATTGTGGGCTTCAGCATCAGGCCAGACCAAACGTGCAAGGGCGAGTGTACAAATCGCTTTAATATGAGAAGTATCGACACCACATTTTTCGATAGCACGAATATCATAATCAATATTATGACCAATGATGTATTGCGTTTCTGCAGGGAGTTTAAAGGTCGTATAGTGAGGCTTCCCAACGAGGTCTGACTCTAAAATATGATGCACAGCCATCGCTGCGAATGAGATTGGTTCATCGACGGTATAGAGCTGATCAAATACTTGGCTTTTGTCTAGGCTTAATTTGCCATTTGCAATTTCAATCGGTGCATATGCAATCTCAATGGGTTGACCATTTAGGGTATGGGTTTCTGTGTCGAGAATAATGGCTTGCATGTGCATATCCGAAAATTAAAAGCTGAATAAATTTATCATTTCCAAGACTATCAAGACAGCCTATGACTGCCAGATTTGTGGTTTATTCGCTGATTTTGTGCGGTGATGTTGTTTAAATCATCGGGTGAACCTAGGTGATTAGAGATCAGACTTTATTAAGCAAGGGAAAAGTTGGAAGCTACTTGTTGATTTATTTAGGCAGATTACAAGGAAAATTTTTGCTTAAAATTAAAATAATTCTTTGGGATTCGGTTCAAACAAAGACTAGAGAAGAGCTTAATGCCTGAATTCAGTTGTGGGATCAGGATTTATTTTAAGTTCCAATGACCAGTTTTTATAACAATGGTAAGTGCTCACTTGCAGACAATGCTCACTTTGTATCATTCTCGTAACTGGTCTTGCCATGTGTCATTTTGAGGCGTAAATCATTAATGTATTCAAGTGATTTGAATCGTTACAACAAGAAAAAATGTCATTAAGGAATTTTAAGATGAAAAAACATATATTGGCCGTGTTCGTCAGTAGTTCTGTGCTTGTTTTAACAGCCTGTGGAGGAGGGGATGGCGATTCAACTTCTGTTATCGTAGATGATGGGGTGCCTAAAAATAATATTGTTAATCCTGTAGTGAGGGTGGAGTCTTATACCGATATTGATAGTACGGTCGATACTGCATTATCGGATGCTAGTGCATCTAAATCATTGGTAACCTACAAAATGCTTGGTGTAGATGGTGCTGAAGTAGATGCTACAACTTTAGTGTTTACGCCAAAAACAGTTCCTCCTGTAAATGGTTGGCCAATTGTGGTATGGGCTCATGGAACAACGGGCGTTGCTGACAAATGTGCACCGAGTGTATTGGGATTGGGGCAAACAGCGGAATTAATAGAAAGTTTGCTTGATGAAGGGTATGTTGTTGTTGCACCAAATTATGAGGGTCTAGGAGCACCTGGCAATCATCCATTCTTAAACTTAAGAAGTGAGGCATTTTCCATTACGGATGCCGTTGTCGCTGCCAGAAAATATTTAAAAGACCAGCTAGGGAAAAAAGTCAGTGATCAATGGGCAAGCATAGGCCACTCACAAGGCGGGCATGCTGTTCTTGGTGCAGCTCAATATGCATCGCGGGCGCAATTAAATTATAAAGGCACAGTTGCAATTGCTCCTGCATCTAATTTGGCGTCCATACTTACAATAGGTGAACAGCAAGCATCTACTCTGCCTATAAATTATCAAATACAAATGCTCGCTCAATTGGATACTTACACTGCTTTAATTGTTGCAGGTATGCAGGGACATAATAAGTCTGTGACCTATAATGAAGTATTTAAGAACGATACAGTAATCCTTGCACCAATTGCAGAAGCAGAATGTAGCTCAACAGTTGGAGTGCAATTAGGCACTGCTATGAGTATTTATGCAGCTGGTAATGGTCAAGGAACTTTAACGGGCTATGGTCGATTACAGAGCGGTTTTATGAGCATTCCTGTAATAGATACATTCCTTAAAAAAGAGTCTCAACCGGGGCTAGCTCCATTAAATAAAAAGGTATTTATCTATCAAGGGGAAGCAGATACAACGGTACCAAAAGCTGCAACTGATCTTCTCATAGCTTCAATGAAAGCCAATGGTACCAGTGCAAGTAATATTCAATATACAACGAGTGTTGCATGGGATCATGGCACTGTTTATACACAAAATTATGAAAGTTTTGTAGACAATATCGATTCACTTTTTCAATAGATAGATGAATTCGCATGCTGTTCGAGTTTATGATTAATTAAATTATGAATCTCTCATGCCAATTCAGTAATTTGCTTTGACTCAAATCGCTCATGGAGTTCTGCTTTGTCAGCGATTTTTTATTTAAAACTGCGTAAAGTTCGTTCTCGAAATTTATAAACTTCATGCTACAATACGCGCCAATCTTAGCACGGCTTAAAAGCCCTAATTTCATAGGACCTCGCTAATGTTTGCCAATATCTCAATTGCTGAATTTGATCCAGAAATCGCGCAAGCAATCACAAATGAAGATGCTCGCCAAGAAGCGCACATCGAACTGATTGCTTCTGAAAACTATTGCTCTCCAGCAGTAATGGAAGCGCAAGGTTCAAAACTTACAAACAAATATGCTGAAGGCTACCCAGGCAAACGCTACTACGGCGGTTGTGAATATGTAGACGTGATTGAACAATTAGCGATTGACCGTGCTAAAGAGCTTTTCGGTGCAGATTACGCAAACGTTCAACCGCATGCAGGTTCACAAGCAAACTCTGCTGTTTACTTAGCCCTTCTTAACCCAGGCGACACTGTTTTGGGTATGAGCTTGGCTCACGGTGGTCACTTGACTCACGGTGCAAAAGTAAGCTTTTCTGGTAAAACATATAACGCAATTCAGTACGGTTTAAACCCTGAAACTGGCGAGATTGATTACGAAGAAGTTGAACGTTTAGCAATTGAGCACAAGCCACGTATGATCGTAGCTGGTTTCTCTGCTTATAGCCAAATTGTAGATTGGCAGCGTTTCCGTGACATCGCGGATAAAGTTGGTGCTTACCTATTTGTAGATATGGCTCACGTTGCTGGTCTAGTTGCTGCTGGTGTTTACCCAAGCCCAGTTCAGATTGCTGACGTAACAACAACCACTACACACAAAACACTTCGTGGCCCACGTTCAGGTTTAATCCTTGCAAAAGCAAACGAAGAAATTGAGAAAAAATTACAATCAGCTGTATTCCCTGGTAACCAAGGTGGTCCATTGGTTCATGCGGTAGCGGCTAAAGCAATTTGCTTTAAAGAAGCAATGGCTCCTGAATACAAAGTTTACCAACAACAAGTAGTGAAGAACGCTCAAGCAATGGCTGAAGTTCTTATTGCTCGTGGTTATGACATCGTTTCTGGTGGTACAGAAAACCACTTGTTCTTGTTATCTCTTATTAAGCAAGATGTAACAGGTAAAGAAGCAGATGCATGGTTAGGTGCAGCTCACATTACTGTGAACAAAAATGCCGTACCAAATGACCCACGCTCACCATTTGTGACTTCTGGTATCCGTATTGGTACACCGGCTGTGACGACTCGTGGTTTCGGTGAAGCTGAAGTACGTGAACTTGCTGGCTGGATCGCTGATATCCTAGACAGCAAAGGTGATGAAGCTGTGATTAACGCTGTTAAAGCGAAAGTTGAAGCTGTTTGTGCGAAATTTCCTGTTTACGCAAACTAAGTTCTGACTTGAGAAAGCCCCCTCAAGGGGGCTTTTTTTATAGCATTAAAAAATCAAAATCAGTTGAAATGTAATTTAGACTGCATTTCTGATATAACAGAAGTTATAGGCTAATAAATTATTTTTAATAAGAATTTTATTCATACCGTATTCAAATAGGAATGCAGCACATGGCAAACCCAGCAATTATCATTTCTGAGCAGGATCTTCATCGTTTAGAAACGATGTTAGAGCATCAGCCTAAACTTACGCCGACCATGCAGTTGCTTGAAGAAGAATTGGCACGCGCCGATGTTGTTGCTCCACAAGATATGCCTGCCAATGTGGTAACGATGAATGCAAAAGTTTTACTGACCATTGCACCATCTATAGAAGCATCTGAAATTACCTTGGTTTATCCGCATGATTTTAAAGGCGAGAAGGGACAGGTCAATGTTCTAGCCCCAATTGGCGCAGCAATTCTGGGCTTAGCTGAAGGTCAAGAAATTGAATGGCCGCAGCCAGATGGTCAAATGATGAAAGTCAAAATTGAAAAAGTGGTTTATCAACCTGAGCGTGAAGGCGATTATTTATAATATCGAAATATTCAATTTTAAAGCCATGTTGATCATGGCTTTTTTATGACTTTGAATATGTACTTTCTATAATGAAAGACAGTAATGCAAAAGAAAACAATAAAATAGAGTGCTGATTGATTGCGATTTTTTATTTCATTTAGATAGAGTTGTTTATATTGCTGATAGGCTTGTTCATAGCCGAAAATCTTTTTCCCATTCACATTTAATGCATACAAAATATCCTGATGGCTTTTTAGATAAGTGATGGGTTGCCCTGTCCAAGCGGTAATATCTAAAGGGACCTGCATTGCATCGAAAAGCCATTGGCAAGTATGAAAATAGCGAATAGGCAAATTCATTTTTTTCATTGGATTTTTCGGGCCTGTGTCAGAGGAGGTCTTAAGTGGTGCGTCTGGCCAACGATCACACCAAACTGTTTGAATTCGACCTTGGTTTTGGCTAAAGATACCGACCAAAAAGTGCGTTTTCCCCAAGCTGTTTAAGTTATAGGGTGCTTGATTTTTTTGATAAAGTTGGACGGCTGTTTCATTATCTAGCAGTGTGCCACTCACTTGTTGTAATTGGCTTGGATCATGCTCTAAAAATGTTTCGTGAATGTGTTTTGCTTTATAGTGTGCACCAACACTGATAAGTAAGGTTAATGCAATGCAGAAACCTAAACTATAACGAATGATGTGCTGAAGGCGAATGATCATAATTTTGAATAGATATAATTTTGTTGGAAACAGAAGCGATGATTAGCCAGATCAAGATAAACGGTTTTCACAGCATTTTTGCAAAAATCTACATGTTATTTGACATAAAAGCTGTACTATAAAAATGATTTTATTCAATTTCTTTATTGGGTTAAAGCACTATGGCACAAATTGACGTTCTTGTTCCTTTAAGGAATATACCAGTCAATTCAGATGAACTTTTAAGTATCCAGCGTAATGATTTGGTTCCGTTGCTGAACGATCAATATCGTCTCAATCATTATGCAGATAGTGTCATTCAAGCACAGTCTGTGCTGTTAAATGGAGTGGACCCGCAGCTCACTTTACAGTTGAGTCAGACCATTGAGCAACTGATACAGTCACTGGCTGACTCAAAAAAATACTTGAAGAAGCGCAAATTTAATGGGCTGCAAAAGTGGCTGGGAATTGATATTGAATATGGTTCAACCCAAGTTGAATACTATAAAAAACTGGATCAGTTGTTGGATCGAGCCAATCATCTCAGCCAAAAATTACAAATTGAAATTCAAAAGTCACAGGCGCGTTATCAGCAGTTAACAGGCTTACGTGAGCAAATGGCCAAATATGTATCTGCGGCTGAAGCATTTTTAATGGAATATCCTAAATTTGTGAAGAATGCACATCCTTTAGATAATTTTGAAGAACGTTTATCCAAGAAAATAAACAGCTTGCAGACTTTGCAAAGCAGTAATGATATTGCTATTACGCAAATGCAGTTGTCACAGCAGCTTTCATTGAGTTTGTTAGACCGATATAAAGAGGCTCAGCAGGTTTTGATCCCAGCATGGCAATATCATGTCAAACAATCGCAGCAATCAAGCTCGACAATTGAACTGGAAAAGCTCGATAATAGCCGTGAAAAATTGATTCATACCTTAAAAAAATCACTACAGAAACCAACACTTTAAGAAATAGATTAGGTGAATTATGACCAACTCAGAACAAAATAGTCTTGTGGTAGAGCCAACCACTGAAGTGATTGAACAGAAGTTTCAACAGTTAAATTTGCAAGAAATTGGCTTGCAACAAGATGACTTCAATGCAGTCTTGGCAGCGCGGAAAGAGTTGGCAGAAATCAACCATAACGCCGTGGCGGAGTATGGTAAAAATATTGCGACACAAACCTCTGGATATACCGATGAATTGTTAAATTTGGTGCAAAACAAGGACCTTGATGAAACAGGGCAAAAGCTGAATCAGGTGGTACAAGTCGCACAACAGCTCAATACCTCAAGTATCTTAAATAAAAAGAAAAATTCAGGTTTCTTCGGTGGCTTGATGAGCAAAATTAAAGGCGCAAAGAATAATATTGATATGCACTTTAATACCACCAAAGAACAGATAGATACTTTGGTGAAAGAAATTGAAAAATCGCAGTCTGGTTTAAAAGCACGTGTTGATACGCTCGATCGGATGTTTCATGGTGTACAAAGTGAATATAAACAGCTCGGTGTCTATATCGCAGCAGGTAAGTTGAAACAGGATGAAATTCAGCAGGAAATCTCAACGCTGACTTCACAGGCACAAGATCAAACCACGACACAGAGAGTTTACGACCTCAATCATTTAGCCAATAATTTGGAAAAACGCGTGAGTGATTTGCAGGTTTTACAACAATCAGCCATGCAAACATTACCGATGATTCGTATTATCCAGTCTAATAATTTGATGTTGGTCGATAAGTTTTATGCGATTAAAAACATCACATTGCCTGCATGGAAAAATCAAATTAGTTTGGCGATTTCTTTAAATGAGCAGAAGAATAGTGTGCAGTTGGCCAATACCATTGACGATGCGACCAATGACTTATTGAAGCGTAATGCCGATTTGTTACATCAAAACTCAGTAGATACAGCAAAAGCCAATCAACGTTCAGTGATTGATATTGAGACGCTTGAACATGTACAAAACACCCTCATTAAAACAGTAAATGATGTGATTCAAATACAAAAAGAAGGGATGCAGAAACGTGCTGAAGCAACCACACGTTTGCGTAGTTTGCAGGACAATTTGAATCAACTGGTTTTAGACTCAAGTTCTAATCGTACGACACCATCTTAATGCCCAGTTGCGTGGTCGATAGAGGAGAAGTATTTGCCTTCCTTAGATGAGTATGTTGTTCAGCCTCAGCACATTGAACAAGGCGTGGTTGCACTCAAACAACGTCAACGTAAACTGAGTTTATGGTGTATGTTGAGTGCTGTCTTGTTTATTGCCTCCAGCATTAGCTATTTTCTACAACCTGATTTTGTCTATAGCTTTTTTGGACTGAGCACAGAAATACAGCAACTACATATGCCCATGAGTATCGATGCAAATTTAGCATCACTTGGACATCAGCCAGATTATTTTCTGAATTTGCTGTCGTGGTTTGGTTGGCTTGTGCTCAAGATTATGGTGTCTTTTATTGGGGCATTCATACTGGTGCACTATGCACGGAAAATTCATTTTTTCTATGTACGTTTTCAATCTTTTATACTGAAGTTTGTGGCATGGCTGATTGCCTTTATTCTGCTTTGGTCTGGGCTGACTTATGTGCAATATGATTTAAAAGATGATGAAAGCGAGGCTTTTCAGCAAATCGTACACTACGATAAAAATATTCAGCAAAGTGAAATAGCGCAGTATTTGCAGCAGTCACGAATACAAATGCCTGTAAAACATTATTTGCTTGCGCAAACGGCGTTGTTACACCAACCTGTCGATAAAAATGCAGCAATTCCGCATGTGCTTGCTCTGGTCCAAGCAGAAAAAACCGATTCACATTTTATTGAGTATGGGTTTAAGCCTGAACAGTTATGGACGATGCAGCATCAGCTTTATGGCAAAACACTCACGCCGATGGCTGCAAGTGTAGAAAAACAAGTTCAGCAAGCAGCACAGTTTACTACGGTCATGCAATTCTTCTCGCTTATCTTGATGTTGCTAATGGCGCTGTTGAGTCTTGTGTTATTTGGTTTGACACGTCAGTTAAAGGCCAGAACGCTAAGAATTGAACAGCGGATGCAGAGTGAATCTTAAGCTTTGACTTTATAAAAAGTCCTGCGGGGTAGTGGGACTTTTTATGATGAATATCTTTAAATCTACAAAACCGATTATTAAAATAAAAACAAACTGTTTTATCTATTTTTAGATTTACTCTATGATTCTTCTATCAAATAATTTTACAGACTGCTTTGGAGAGCTTAACAATGTTAGATCAAAATACTTCAGCTCAATTAAAAACACTTCTTGAACGCCTAGAAGGTCCGATTGAATTGGTTGCGACTTTGAATGGTTCTGAGAAATCAGACAAAATCAAAGAATTGGTTGAAGAGGTTGCAGCACTATCCCCACTGGTGACTGCACGTTTTGATGGTCAAAACTCACGTGCACCGAGCTTTGGTGTAGCAAAAGCCGGTGAACAACCGCGTGTGTTCTTTGCCGGTTTACCAATGGGGCATGAGTTTACCTCTTTGATTTTGGCATTGTTACAAACCTCTGGTTATGCACCCAAAGTATCGGATGAAGTTTTAGCTTCAATCAAAGGTTTGAGTATTCAGTCTGACTTTGACGTATTTGTCTCTTTAAGCTGTCATAACTGTCCAGACGTGGTGCAAGCCTTAAACCTGATTGCCATTTACAATCCAGGCACGACAGCAACTATGATTGATGGGGCATTCTTCCAAGACGAAGTCGAAGAACGCAAAATTATGGCTGTACCGATGGTGTTCCAAGACAACAACCATATTGGTCAAGGCCGTATGACCTTGGAAGAAATTATTGCCAAACTGGATACCAATTCTGCGGCCAAAGAAGCTGAAAAACTCAATGCCAAAGATGCTTTTGATGTTTTAGTGATTGGTGGTGGTCCTGCGGGAAATACCTCAGCCATTTATGCAGCACGTAAAGGCATTAAAACAGGAATCGTGGCTGAACGTATGGGTGGTCAAGTCATGGATACCATGGACATTGAAAACTATACCTCGATTCAAAAGACTCAAGGGCCGAAGTTTGCTGCTGAAATGGAAGCACATGTACGTGAGTATGGTGTGGACATCATGAACTTACAACGTGTCTCTAACATCAAAGGTGCGGATGAGACAGCAAATGGCTTGGTTGAAGTCACTTTAGAAAATGGTGCGAAGCTTGAATCTAAAACTGTGATTCTTTCAACAGGTGCACGTTGGAGAGAAATGAATGTGCCGGGCGAAGCAGAATACCGTACCCGCGGTGTTGCCTACTGCCCACACTGTGATGGTCCACTGTTTAAAGGCAAACGTGTAGCAGTAATAGGCGGGGGGAACTCAGGTGTCGAAGCGGCGATTGATCTTGCTGGGATTGTTGAACATGTGACCTTGGTTGAGTTTGATACCAAACTACGTGCTGACCAAGTGTTGCAAGATAAATTGCACAGTTTGCCTAATACCACAGTGATCCTGAATGCACTCTCAACTGAAGTTGTGGGTGATGGTTCACAAGTGACAGCATTGAAATATAAAGACCGTGCAACTGATGTAGAACATTCGGTTGAGCTTGCAGGAATCTTTGTGCAAATTGGTTTATTGCCAAACACCGATTTCCTCAAAGAAACAGCGGTTGAGCTTTCAAACCGTGGTGAGATTGTGATTAACGATCGCAACGAAACCAATGTCAAAGGTGTATTTGCCGCAGGTGACTGTACGACAGTGCCATACAAGCAAATTATCATTGCCACAGGTGAAGGCGCAAAAGCATCATTGTCTGCTTTTGATTACATTATTCGTTCTGGGCTGTAAGTGTAAAATGAAAAAGCCAACGCTCTCCCAAAATATACGTTGGCTTTTCCCCTTTATGTTGTATCACTGATCTTTGGTTTTACCCTTGATAGGAACTGAGTCACTAACAGCTCAGTTCCTTTTTTCGTTTAAAGCAAATATCTTCTACAAAGAAAAAGCCAAAGTGCTCCCCAGTCACTTTGGCTTTTTCATTTAGTTTTTGTTTATTGTTATTCTTTGCCCAGTTTTTGTTTTGAAACTCTGAGTGTGGTCAGTACTCGGTTTCTTTTCTACTTTCCCCAAGGTTAGACGCTAAATAAGTTCAATCCTTTAAATTTTTCTAACAGTTGTTGCTGTGTTTCAATGTGTTCTGGATGTGGCTCGATACAAGCAATTGGGCAAACATCGACACAGGTTTGGGTGTCATAAAAACCAACACACTCGGTGCAACGGCTGACATCTATTTCATAAATTTTATCACCTTCAAAAATAGCGGTATTGGGACATTCGGGAAGACACATATCACAGTTAATACATGCATCCGTTATTCGTAGTGCCATGGCAATATCCCCAGTCAGCTTGCAACATAGGCCAAGGCAGGCGCTGAAATATCGGCACTTGAATGCGGTAAATTACGAATGAGTAGGGCATAGCGCATGTCGACATCAGCAGGAACAGGGATTTCAACCACATGCCCTGAGCCTTTCGCTTCAAGTATTAGATTGCCTTTTTTATCGAGGATTTCTGTTAGTTCAAAAGTGATGTTGCCTGAAGTGGTCATGAGTTCGAGCACATCGCCCACTACAAAACGGTTTTTGACATCGACTTTCAGATAATCGCCATTGCGTTCCAAAATTTCACCGCAGTATTGTTGATGGTCAAAACTGGATGAACCATTTTCATAGTTTTGATATTCGCTATGTACGTGGCGACGTAAGAAACCTTCGGTATAACCGCGGTTGGCTAGACCTTCGAGTTGTGTCATGAGTGATGGGTCAAAAGGTTTACCTGCAAGCGCATCATCTATGGCTTTGCGATAAATTTGGGCGGTACGCGCACAGTAAAAATAAGACTTGGTACGCCCTTCAATTTTTAAAGAATGGATGCCCATTTGAGTCAAGCGCTCAACATGCTGCACCGCGCGCAAGTCTTTTGAGTTCATAAAGTAAGTACCATGTTCGTCTTCTTCAGCAGCAAACATGTCTTCTTCATGACGTTGTAGTAATACGGGTTCATCGAACTGATGTTGTGCTTGCATATGCAGTTCATCAGCATCAGAGTTTGAACAGCAATTGGAGTCTGTATTCAGATTTTGGACTGGGATTACATCACCATTTTCATCTTGATGAGTCTCATGTACTTTGTATTCCCAACGGCAGGCATTGGTACATGCCCCTTGATTGGCATCACGCTTATTCATATAGCCTGAAAGCATACAACGTCCAGAGTATGCCATGCATAGCGCGCCATGCACAAAAACCTCAATTTCCATGTCAGGCACTTGCTGCTTAATTTCTTCAATTTCATCAATGGATAGTTCACGAGACAAAATGACCCGGGTCAGTCCCATGTTTTTCCAAAACTTCACAGTAGCCCAGTTGACAGCATTGGCTTGAACCGAAAGATGTACATCCATGTCTGGAAAATGCTCGCGTACCATCATAATCAGCCCTGGATCTGACATGATCAGGGCATCGGGTTGCATCGCAACCACAGGTGTGAGGTCACGAATAAAGTTTTTGAGTTTTGAGTTATGTGGTTGAATATTGACGACCACATAAAACTTTTTACCTAAGTCATGCGCTTCTTGAATGCCGATAGCTAGATTGTCATGGTCAAATTCATTATTGCGCACACGTAAACTGTAACGAGGTTGTCCGGCATAGACCGCATCTGCACCATAGGCAAATGCATAACGCATATTTTTAAGCGAACCTGCAGGAGAAAGAAGTTCAGTAACGTGATGAATGCTCATGATTAAACTAAGGCATATAAAAATATGGGTTTATTGTAGGGCTTTAAAAAATAGATTCAACTGATGTGGTTCCGTTAATTAGACCACTCAATCTAGTTTTATAAGTGATAAATCCGCTCTAAATATTTAAATTATGCTGCCATTACTTTTGGTAAATGTCGATCATAAAATTCATTTGGTGTTGCCTTATTCAAGCTTGAATGAGGACGTATCGTGTTATAAAAATCCAAATATTCAGCAATTGATTGTTTTGCTTGTTTAACCGTATCGTAAGCCTTCAAATAGACTTCCTCATGCTTCA
>CAACWN010000050.1_pt1 | contig 68451 bp, 61 predicted proteins | sample 2275671 | NCBI WGS metagenome assembly CAACWN01 (sample SAMEA5312464, study PRJEB27640) | indoor metagenome | biome: indoor environment; feature: controlled; material: polymer furnished wood metals | place: Austria | collected 2011-04-21 | reverse complement strand
CTGTTAATAACTCATTTGATGAAAGTTAGGCATACACAATGTGTAAATAAGACCCAACGAATAGTCATAAACAGTTGTGCTGGCGACAATAGCAAGAGTGAACCACCTGATCCCTTCCCGAACTCAGAAGTGAAACCTCTTAGCGCTGATGGTAGTGTGGAGTTATCCATGTGAGAGTAAGTCATCGCCAGCTCATTAATTCAAATCCCCCTCCGCTTAAGGCTGAGGGGGATTTTTTTATGCATGAAAGGCTAAATAATGTTAGATAATAAAGGATTGGCTAAAAAATGGTTTTTAAAATTTAATAGGCTTCGGTTTACACTTAAATTTGATTATTTATCACTCACTAAAAGAGATCATAACTAAGTCTGCGAATATATTTTGAGCAATTTGAATAGCTATTCCATCAATATTCATTGGACAAAAGAATGACTATATTTAACTCGTGATTATACAAAATATGTCAAAACAGGTTCTAATGTGTTCAATAAAAAGAAACCCCGACATCCTGTCGAGGTTTCTTTGTATTTCAGTGCTTAGATATAACTCCTGTCATATCTCACATCCTGATGCTCAAACTGATTATTGTTGTTTTAAGTTTGGGAAACGTCCTGTTTCCTCATTTGTTTAATATATGTCGTAAACTGTTTTAAGGCTAGTGGTCATTTTCCTCAGTTTTTGTAAGCTTTGGCTTACACAGATTCATCTTGTTACCAAAGCGGATAACCTTGTACTTATGATTTCTCTACAATGAATGGTGATCGTGCATTTAATGGGGAAGGCAATGCTGAGAAAAAAAGCTTTTTGTTTGTTGATGGCAGTGAGTGCATTTTTTGGATTAATGGCATGTCATGCACAAAGACCAGCGGAGTCAGCAGCACATGAACAACAGGACAGTTCTGCTTCTTTAGGCAAATCTATGCAGTTAAAGCATATTGCTGAATTTAATGAGCCATGGGCATTAGCGGTATTGCCTGATGGGCGATTATTAATTACTGAAAGATCAGGACAGTTGATTTTATTTAATCCTACAGATCAGACAAAGACTCTCATTAGGAATATACCTAAAGTGGCTTATGGTGGCCAGGGTGGATTGGGCGATATTGTTTTACATCCTGAGTTTGCACAAAACCATCAAATTTATCTTAGCTATGCAGAAGCAGGGCAAGGAGGTTATGGTGCGGTTGTGATTCGTGCTAATTTGAATTTAGATCAGGCACAGCCACAATTAGACAACCTTAAAACGATATGGAAGCAAGTACCTAAGGTGCGTGGACAAGGACATTATGCACATCGGATATTATTGGATGGCGCAGGAAAATTATGGATTAGTTCAGGAGAACGGCAAAAGTTTGATCCTGCACAAGATTTGACATCGAACCTTGGAAAAATGATTCGTTTGAATGATGATGGTTCTGTTGCTTCAGATAATCCATTTCAGACGCAGGGGGATATCGCAAAACAAATATGGAGTTTGGGGCATCATAATCCTTTGGGAATGGCTTTGGATGCCAAAAAACAACTTTGGGTGGTGGAGATGGGCCCCAAAGGTGGGGATGAACTCAATTTAATTCAAAAGGCTAAAAACTATGGTTATCCAATCATTTCGAATGGTGATCATTATAGTGGTATGAATATCCCTGACCACGCCACACGACCTGAGTTTGAAGCGCCGAAATTAGATTGGACCCCTGTGATTTCTCCATCGAGTTTGATTTTTTATACGGGACAGATGTTTCCAAAGTGGCAGGATAAAGCCATCATTGGTGGGCTTTCATCTGAAGCATTAATTATTGTAGACACCACAGCACAGCCAGTAAAAGAAATTCAACGGATAGATATGAAAGAACGTATCCGTGGTTTACAACAAGCGAAAGATGGCAGTATTTGGGTGATTGAGGATGGAAAACATGCAGATTTAATTCAGCTGCTTTCACATTAATCACCTAAACAGAGTATTGCGAGGAAAGACAGTCTTAAAGCGCAGCATGTCGATCAGCATTGAAGACATTGGCTTGGATCTGCATCAGTTTTCGTTGCCCTTATTTACCATTCATCCGCCAATGGGCAATTTTAATATTATCGATCAAGGCGACATCCCCTTTTTGCCACTGGAGCAAGAGTGCATCGTGATATAAGGCTTCAAAGAAGTGTTGTTTTTCCTGATCGGTCCATTCAATTTTTTCACCTTCATGGGTGAAAAGTTACCATGACAGTTGCATGCAATTAGCCGTGGGGTCTAGTTGAAGCTTTCCTCGCTTCTTAAAGCTTTTTTGTGCAGCTTGGTGGGCAAAAGAATTGGTATTGTTTGCAAAAGCCCACGGCTGGATCATCAACTTTTGAGTGTTCGGGTGTATGGCAACGAAAGGTGAGTGTTTTAAAGTAAGTTTGGTTTCTTTATTTGGTTGTTTGTTGAAACGAAAGGGCCTTTTGTTTAATAGCAAGCGATCAAATAGATTGAGTTTACGTGTTGAAATATAAGAAAAATGATTCCATGCGCCTAAGTATTTTTGTTGTACGCTGACTGGAAAATGGGCCCAAATTTTTTCGAGGTTATTAAACCCTGTTTCGAGCACATGGTTCGCAGGTTCTTGGCAAAACAAGGCAATAAACGTGAGCGAGTCGAATGTAGGCCACCTTCGACATGTGGACCTTGAATTGAGTTTTCAACAGCGCCTAATTGTACCGTATTGTGGTTGAGATAAGCTCTATCATCACCTGCACGATTTTCGCTATATTTACGAATGAAAGAGGCAAACCAACCTGATTTTTTAGGCGTAAATGTATGCCAAGGTTCAAGCTGAAAATGATGTTCGATCAACTCATGAAATTCATACTGACGTTGTAATTTAAAGCCGCGAAATAATAAGATGCCGTACTGATGCAACTCTTGCATAAGCTCTGTACGATGAACTCTAACGTAGGCGGCTAGAGCATCTACATCTGTATATTCGGGGTCAGCAACATAAATTTTGCAATAATCATTTAAAAGTGCGGTGTTTGGGTGCATGTGAATGGTCTCTATTGTTGTTTTTTTTAATTTATTGTATTGGACTGAAGTATTTGGGTGAAGCAGCAGATGTTCAGTCGGCGAGAGTATAAAGTGTAGTTCGAGCGCCAGATGTAATATTTGGTTGTGCAGAAGAACATACCGATAAACGGTGAAAGTCTTAATATTTGATGGATCTAATTTATAGATTAGCGCTTAAATATATACGTTGGACGGAAATGATCACTTGGGAAACATTTGGTATTTATTTATATGTTTTATATCGTTATTTTTAGAAAATTTAAGTTGGGATAGTCATCCTGACAGACCAATTTGATTTGTATTCACGAGTTTCTTCTAAAGTATTGAAGCATATAAGAGGTTCGTTAATATCTGATCGTGATTTGGGCTTTTAGAGAAATATTGAGCTAAAAATCAATACAATTAAAAAGCCCCCGACATCCTGTCGAGGGCTTTTTAAATTCTTTCAAGCGGTATAACTCCTGTCCTACCGATCAGCATCCTGCTGTGTATGTTGTTATTTTTGTTTTTCATCTGAGACATCCTGTCTCTGTATGGTTTAACTATAGCGTCGATGTTTATTATTGAAAAGCCGACAAATACTCAAGTTACTGTAAGCAATGGCGTACAGAAGAATTTCATGCTTATGCGCTGACATATTTAATGAGTTTATCAATTGCTGCTTTTAGATTCTTCTCATCAAAAGGATTTGGTTCAAAATCTTCGGTTTTATTGCGTGAAAAAATATCTCGAATTTCAATCACCGCATTGGTATCGACCAGACCGAGCTGAGTACCGACTTGGCGAATTTGGTCGATGGAACGTGAGCCATTGGTACCACCATAACTGATATAGGCAGCAGGTTTCCCTTGCCATTCTTTGCCTAAGTAATCCAAGGCATTTTTAAGCGCAGGGCTATAACCATGATTGTATTCGGGGCTAATGAAAATAAAGGCATCGCCTTGGGCAATGTGGTCGGCCCATGCTTGTTGTTTGGGTTGATCATAAATCCCTGTCATTGGGGGATTTGCACCTGAAAAAATCGGTAAATCCCACTCTTTTAAGTCGACCAATTCGAGTTGGACCGTACTGAGTCCAAGTTGTTCAAAGCCTTTTTGCACCCATCGCGCAACTTTAATGGCTGTCCGACCTTCGCGCACACTGCCTATAATGACCTGAATTTTCATGAAAAATCCTTGGGAAAATAAATGTGATTACGCTACGGTAGTATGAAAATTAGGCTTTGCATAGATTGAATATGTATCTGATAGACAAATGTTTAAGGCATTAAAAAAGCCCCCGAAGGGGCTTTGGCTGACACACAGATGGTCGATCTGTGGCTTTACATAATTTTGATGCCTTGCTGGCCGGCAGGCGTTACTTTGAAGATTTCAACTTCAAAGGTAATATCTTTACCTGCCAATGGGTGGTTAAAGTCGACTTCGGTGATGTCATCACCCACAGTTTTAACCACACCATAAAGACTTTGTTTAGCTTTGTCCTCAAATTCAATCATGTGCCCTTCAATAGGACGCTGTTCAAATTTGACTGTATCAAACTGTTGTACGTTTTCAGGATTCCACGGGCCAAAAGCATCTTCTGGTGGTAGGCTTACAGTACGACGGTCGCCAGCACGTAAACCGAACAGTGCTTTTTCAAAACCAGGGAGTAAGCTACCATCACCCATTACAAGGCTCACAGGTTCTTCACGGCTACGTGTGTTATCAATTTCTACGCCATTTTCAATGCAAACAGAAAAATGTAACTCTACTTTTGAACCTTCGCTTACGCGAGTTTCTTCATTGGGATTAATAAAATCAGTCATTATTTACTTCGGCACGTTGGATACGGTTTTTTTCGAGAAAAAAGGTATCGATCAACAAAAGGATCGTTCCTAGCGTAATCGCACTATCTGCAATATTAAACGCAGGGAAGTGGCTGTTTTGATAGTACACATGAATAAAATCAACCACGTAGCCTAATGTTACACGGTCAATTAAATTCCCTATAGCACCACCTAAAATTAGAGCAATCGCGATGGGCAGCACTTTCACGGTTTTGGGCATACGCATCAGCCAAAACAGAAAAATGACAGACACAATACCTGCAAGAGAGGTAAAGAAATAGCGTTGCCAGCCGCCCGCATCGGACAAGAAACTAAAGGCTGCGCCATAGTTATGCAATAAAGTCCAATTTAAAAAGGGCAGGACTGGTACTGGATCTGCATAATTCAGATGGGTACTGGCAATCCATTTGGTCCATTGATCTAAGACAATCGCTAGAATCGCCAAACCTACCCACACTAAATTGTGCGGATAGAATTGGAATAAGCCCTTTTTATGTTGTGGGTTAGGCATACTTTCTCTCTTCGCCTTGGCCTGTAGGAAGGTTGATAATACAACGACCACATAGACCTGGATGTGTAACATGTGTATTCACATCTGGCAGAACATGCCAGCAGCGTACACATTTTTCACCATCAGCCGCCGAGACTTGAACATTCAGACCTGCCAGATCAGAGGCTTCACCTTGAGTTGCATCGAATGCATTGACCAAGACTTGTGAAGTGATCATAACAAAACGAAGTTCATCATCTAAACGATCCAGTACGTCTTTGAGTTCTGCATCTGCCCACAGTTCAACTTTGGCAGAGAGATTTGAACCCACAATTTTCGCAGTACGCGCAGTTTCGATGAACTTGTTCACTGCAGACTTCACTGCAATCAGGGTTTGCCAATCGGCTTCAGACAACAAGTTTGCTTTTGAAGCCACAGGAATGTCATACCATTCCGCAGTGAACACATATTTCTCAGTTTGTTCTGGAATGAGTGGCCATGCTTCTTGAGCGGTAAAGCTTAAGATTGGTGACATCCAACGTACAAAGGCTTGCACCAAATGATACAGCGCAGTTTGAGCTGAATGGCGCGCTTGTGAATCGGCTTTGGTGGTGTATTGACGGTCTTTGATGATGTCGAGGTAGAAACCACCCAAGTCGTTGATACAGAAGTTGGTCAGCGCATTGGTCACGATATGGAAGTTCATATCTTCATAGGCTTGCTGAATAGTTTTCTGTACGTCCGCTGCACGTTGCAAGATGTATTGATCCAATGCGATCAATTGATCTACAGGCAGTGCATCCGTCGATGGTTTGAAACCATTTAAGTTTGCCAATAAGAAACGCAAGGTATTACGAATACGGCGGTAGCCATCTGATGCACGGTTAAAGATTTCTTTACCAGCAGTCATTTCATAGCGGTAATCGGCTGATGCAATCCAGAAACGTAAGCCATCTGCACCCATATCTTTAATGATGTCTTGTGGGGTGATGATGTTGCCCAAAGATTTTGACATCTTACGGCCTTTTTCATCCACCACGAAGCCATGGGTCAGTAAACCTTTGTACGGCGCACGTTCATTGATCGCAATCGAGGTGAGCAATGAAGACTGGAACCAACCACGGTGTTGGTCTGAACCTTCAAGGTATAAATCAGCAGGATCGGTGAGTTCTTCGCGTTCACGCAACACGGCATAGTGCGTTGTGCCTGAGTCGAACCACACGTCTAAAGTGTCACGCACACAGTTGTACTGTTCCGCTTCATCCCCGATAAAGTCTTTCGCTTCACGGTTATACCAAGCGTCAATCCCTTCTTGTTCGATCAATTTCGCGACTTCTTCGATCAACTCGGCTGTGCGCGGATGGAGTTCGTTGGTGTCTTTATGCACGAAGAATGGGATTGGCACACCCCACGTACGTTGACGTGAGATACACCAGTCTGGACGACCTTCGATCATGGCTTGAATACGGTTTTTACCCCAATCCGGCACAAAGCTAATCTCGTTTTCGATCGCATTTAAAGCGTTTTGACGCAGACCTTGTGCATCCATGCTGATAAACCACTGTGGGGTCGCACGGAAGATAATCGGTGTTTTATGGCGCCAGCAGTGTGGGTAGCTATGTTTGATCGGTTGATGCGCCCATAAGCGACCAACTGCATCCAAAGCTTCAATGATTTTTGGATTGGCTTTGTAGATGTGCTCGCCTGCAAAAATCGGTGAAGTTGGTAAATACACACCATTACCACCCACTGGGTTTTCAACTTTTAAGTTGTACTGTAAGCCAACTTTATAGTCGTCTACACCATGGCCAGGTGCCGTATGTACAGCCCCTGTACCGCTGGTTGCAATGACATGTTCACCTAAAATCACAGGCACTTGGCGATCGGTCAGTAACGGGTGTTGTAATAATAGGTTTTCGATTACTGAGCCGTTAAAATCAGCGAGAACTACAGGTTTTTCAAGCTTATAACGCTCAATTGCTGATTCAACCAAGTCTTTAGCTAAAATAAAGTTTTGCACGCCACGGTCGGTGCTGACTTGAACAAGTTGATATTCAATTTCAGCATGGACGGCAACCGCTTGGTTTGCAGGCAAAGTCCAAGGCGTGGTGGTCCAAATTACGATATCTGTTGCAGCGTCTACGTTGAGATTTAAACGTGCGCTTAAGTCTTTTAAGTCGACAACCGTAAAGCCAACGTCAATCGCGTCAGATTTTTTATCTTCATATTCCACTTCGGCTTCAGCCAAAGCTGAACCACAGTCTAAACACCAATTCACAGGTTTAAGACCTGGTTCGATATGGCCTGCTTTTGCAATCGCGCCAACAGAACGCACAATGTCCGCTTCCTGCTTAAAGTTCATGGTCAGGTAAGGGTTGTCCCAGTCACCAAACACACCCATACGCACAAAGTCTTTCTTTTGTAGTTCAACTTGGGTGTAAGCATATTCACGGCAGGCTTTACGGAAAGTAGAAGCATCCACCTTCACGCCCACTTTACCGACTTTCTCTTCTACTTTCAGTTCAATCGGAAGGCCGTGACAGTCCCAACCTGGTACATAAGGGGCATCGAAACCATCAAGAATACGACTTTTAATAATGATATCTTTTAAAACTTTATTGACCGCATGACCCAAGTGAATTTGGCCATTTGCATAAGGAGGGCCGTCATGCAGGACATATTTTTTCTTGCCAATACGCGACGCACGAATCTGCTGATAAATGTTGTCGGCATACCACTCTTCTAACCATTTTGCTTCACGCACCGCGAGGTTTGCTTTCATGGCAAATTCGGTACCTGGGAGGTTGAGTGTGGCTTTATAATCCACTGCATTTTCAGTAGTTTGCTTATCGCTCATGCAAGATGTCTTCCAATTTAATCAGCGGCTCGGCTGACGCGTTTTACATAAAATTGATTGGTATTTAAAAGGGAAATGTGGGGGTGTTTTGGCGGAACTCAAGCAGTTTCACCACATCATCATCAATTCCCGCTTTTAGTGCTTCCAGCGAAGGGTAGTTCTTTTCACCATGTAAATAGTTTAAGAAAGTGACCCGCATTAACAAGCCATACAGATTAGCAGAAACATCAGGGAAATGTACTTCTAATCGCCATTCTGGCTGTGCTTGTTGAATGGCTGGACGTGTTCCGACATGACCCGCACCAAAAAGCGCTGAATGGTCATATCCTGCAACCCCTAATCGATCAGGGTGGTCTGCTTTCACTTTGTCGCGTAAAGACGTAGTTTCACACATCACATCTACACCATAAATGCCGTTTAAACAGGGTTTATGTCGGTTTAAACGTACATTAATAGTTGGAAAATCAAGGGTTCGGCCAATTTGGTCGCCATATTGTACCCGACCCGTAATGCTATAAGGGCGCCCTAATAACTGAGCAGCCAGCGCCAAGTCCCCTGCGGCCAGTGTTTGGCGAATCCGAGTTGAACTGACGCGTTCACCTTCTGCGAGGATGGTTTCTAGATTGTGGACTTGAAAACCATAGTTTTCTAGAAATTCGCTGTTGCCTTGGCGGTTTTTACCAAAGTGAAAGTCATCGCCTAAAACCAAACTTTGGGCATTGAGTTTTTCTTTTAAAATATCGGCAAATTGTTCTGCACTTAAACTGCGGAAGCTGTTGTCAAATTTCGCGACCGCAATATAGTCCACACCCAGCTCAGTTAAATATTCGACTTTTTCACGTAATGATGAAATACGCGGTGGAGCATCATAACCTTTAAAGAATTCAAGTGGTTGAGGCTCAAAAATCATCACCACTGTTTTTAGATTTTGTAGTTTTGCAACGGCTTTGAGCTGATGAATCATGGCTTGATGACCCAAATGCACCCCGTCAAAATTACCGATGGTGACAGCGGTTTTTTCTAATTGGGTATGTGAAGGCAAAGCATTTAGACGGAGCAGCTTCATGGGCAAATCAAGTGCTTGGAATTAAGAACGGCTTATATATTGCCATATTCTTGGGCATTCGTCTTGTGGTTGTTTTTTGACAACGCAAAATTTAGTGCAAAGTATATTTATATTAATTTTATTGATTTATTTAATATAAATTAATCAATTTTTCTTATTTATAAATTTGATTAGTATAAATGTAGATTTTAAATGAGGCCGAACTCATGCAAAAACCATTTACACAACTTGGACAGCGCCACAATATCATTCGTCAGTTCACCCCCAACTGGTTCACTGTCAGTATGGGAACAGGTGTCGTGGCGTTAATTGTATCAGAGTTTCCGATGTTAAAGGCACTCACATGGCAACTCGGCACAGGGCTGTGGTATTTCAATATTTTACTGTTCGTACTTTTTAGTGTGCTATATAGCTTACGTTGGGCATTTTATCCGCACGAAGCCAAACAGATTTTTCAACATCCAAGCATGAGCCTATTTTTAGGGACGATTCCGATGGCGCTGGCCACCATCCTCAATGGCTTTTTAAAGTATGGTCAGTTTATTTATGGCGACACAGCTGTACAGATTGCGCAAACGCTCTGGTATGCCGATGTGGTCTTGGCACTCTTGGTGGCGTGGGCAGTTCCTTTTGCCATGTATCGACATCAGGAGCATGCTTTACAGCAGATGACTGCGGTGTGGTTATTGCCAATAGTGGCCTGTGAAGTTGCAGCCAGCAGTGGTGGTTTATTGCTGGGGCATTTGGCAGCTGATACTCATGCTGTTGCGATTTTATTGGGCAGTTATGTGTTGTGGGGTGTTTCAGTATTACCCGCCTTTGCTATTTTAACGATTTTAATGTTGCGGTTGGTCTTACATAAACTGCCTGAAAAAGAGTTGGCGGTCAGCAGTTGGTTGGCTTTGGGACCGATAGGTACTGCTGCTTTGGCGTTATTGGTTTTGGGGCATCAGGCACCGACGCTGATGGCGAGTTTGGGCTTAGCACAACTGGGTCAGTTCTTTCAGCAGGCGGGGATTTTAGCCAGTTTAATTCTGCTGGGTTTTGGACTGTGGTGGTTGGGGATTGCGGTACTGACGACTTTGCACCATGCCAAACAGGACTTGCCGTTTAATCTGGGCTGGTGGGGACTGACCTTTCCATTGGGTGTATATACACTCGCAATCTTAACCTTAGCCCAACAACTCAATTTGGCCTTCCTGTATGCCGTTGGCTATGCTTTTGCAGCCATACTGATGTTGTTATGGAGTTTGGTCGCAACCAAAACGGCACACGGTTTTTATCAAGGGGATTTGTTCTTTTCGCCCTGCTTAAAAACCTATTTAGAACAGCAGTATAAATGAGGTCTGCAATCCTTTCAGTTTAAAGCGCCATTTGATCTTATATATGTTGTTTGAGCAGAGACCAGAGGCGCTTTTCTTTCGGATCGATTTGTTTTCTAATGGCACGCATGAAGTCTGTTAATTGAGTATTTTATGTCAGATGTTGCACTAATCATGGCTTTGCCGAATGAGTCTAAAGGATTGTTTGAGCAAGCAGGGATTGAAGTTCACTACAGCGGTATTGGTAAAGTCAACGCGGCCTATAAAGCATTTGAAGTGATTCAAAAAACAGGCTGTAAGACCCTGATTAATTTAGGTACAGCAGGCAGTACGTATTTTGATAAGCATGAATTGGTTGAAGTTTCTCAATTTGTACAACGCGACATGGATGTCTCTCCACTGGGTTTCGCTGTCGGTTTTACCCCATTTGACACCATGCATCCTGCGGAAATTCATTTAGAACCTTTTTTCCAACACCTCCGCACTGGCATCTGTGGAACAGGGGATAGCTTTGAAACGGGTGAACCCAAAGTGCCGTGCCATTTGGTTGATATGGAAGGATATGCGCTGGCAAAGGTCTGTAAAAAACAGGGTGTCCGTCTGATTTCGGTCAAATATATTTCAGATGGTGCCAATGACACCGCGCATTTGGACTGGGAAGACAATTTGTTATTGGGAGCTCAGAAATTATTAGCATTATTTGAAAGTATCTGAGGCTTTGATTCTGTCTTTTTCAATTCGGCGACCATAGAGTGCTATGGTCGTATGCCAAAATTACTCAGCTTTGAATAATTCAGACGGTGTTCGCGGGATCACGCCATACAGCATCATATGCACGGTATGTTGAATGACTCGTTGTTGCATACTGCGGTTACGTAGGGTTTTACCTGTTACCATTTCCATTTGCGTGGCAAAATCAGCGTAGTTTTGTGTTAATGCCCAAATGTTGAGGATTAACAGCTCAGGGTCAATTTCAGTTGAAATTTTACCTTGCTCTTGCCAATTGCTAATGACTTTGGCTTTACGTTTGACCAACTTCTTTAAAGGCCCTTTGAGGATTTCCAAAATATGCGGAGCCCCTTGGATCACTTCTAACGCAAACAAGCGAGATGCTTTCGGTTGAGTCCGAGAAACCTCAATCTTTTGCAATAAGTAGTTGGTGATCGCTTCTTCCGGCTCTAAGTCAGCTTCTAACATCTGTAGTGGGGCTAACCATTTTTGTAGAACCGTCGTTAAAACTTCAACGTACAAAGCTTCTTTATTTTCATAGTAATAGAAAATATTCGATTTGTGCATTTCAGCAATCTGTGCGATTTCATCTAAGCTTGCTCCATTAAATCCATAGAGCGAGAAGACATCTAGTGCAGCATTCAGCAGCTGGTGGCGTTTTTGAGTACTCTTTTTCTGTTCCATTCTCTAATTTAAAAAACAATAAAAAGGGGGAAGGACAAATTGTACGGCAAATCATCAGATTTGTGCATAAAGTGGAAATTTAATTTTTTGAATAATGATCATTTATTCTGTAGATTGGCTCTTAAATTGCGATAAATTCTAAAAGTTGTCCAATAAAATATAATTATATAAAAACTATTTTGTCTAAACTATATGAAATGATTCAATGTGAAGTGGTATGTTTTGATAAAAATAACGTGAAATTTATTACATTATTAAAATAAAGTCTGCTTAAGTTATATGATGGTCTTGTTTTTTTTACTGAAATTCAGCATAAAAAATCCTTAGCACCTCAAGCTAAGGATTTTTTAGTCTACTTATGTGGCTAAAACGGCATTTAACACCTGCTGTTCAAGGGTATTGAACTGCATATCTTTGACGCGAGGGCGGGGTAGATCGACTTGAAACTCTTTGGCAATATGGCCACGGTCTAGCAAAATAATCCGATCTGCCAGTTGAACAGCCTCACTAACATCATGGGTGACTAAAATGGCGGTAAAGCCCTGTTCCGTCCATAATTTTTCAATCAAATTCTGCATATCTAAGCGGGTTAAGGCATCGAGTGCTCCCAAAGGTTCATCGAGCAATAAAATCCGTGGTTTATGCGATAAAGCCCGTGCTAAAGCGGTCCGTTGACGCTGTCCCCCAGAGAGCTGCGAAGGCCAAAGTCCCGCTTTTTCTTTGAGTCCGACTTTTTCAAGCAGACCCGAGGCAGTGGCATGTTGTTGTTTCGGCAAACCTAGTTGTACGTTTTGTTCAATGGAGCGCCATGGTAACAGTCGTGGATCTTGGAACATGACCCGTATATCGTCTGCTGTAATCCCTTCGCGGAGGTGTCGTGCGGACTTAAACTTAATTTCGCCGTAGCTTTGTTGTTCTAAGTTGGCAATCAGGCGCAGGAGGGTACTTTTACCACAACCACTGCGTCCGACAATGGCTAAAAACTCACCCGGCTGAATATGCAGATCTAAGTCTGCAAGGACTTTAACTGAACCATAAAACTTATGCAGTTGTTCGATAATAATTTCGGCCCCAAGCACCGCTTGAGGGTTAATGTCTTGATTGTGATTTGGCGGCGACGGAATATTGGCATGGCGACCAAGGCTTAAATCAGTCATCTCAGACTCCTTATTTTTGGTATCCTGCATGCCAGCGCAGCAGGTATTTTTCTAATGTGACGGCCAGTACATCAGCCAATTTTCCAAGTAGGGCATACAGTAAAATCCCTACCAAAACGATGTCAGTCTGTAAAAATTCACGTGCATTCATAGTCATATAACCGATGCCGGCTTGGGCTGAAATGGTTTCGGCAACGATCAGCAGGACCCATACCAAACCCAGTGAAAAGCGTAGTCCGACTAAAATAGAAGGCATCGCACCCGGTAAAATAATTTCTTTATACAGTTGCCAACGGGTCAAACCATAGCTTTTCCCCATTTCAATCAGTTGTGGATCTACCGAACGTATGCCGTGATAGGTGTTGATGTAAATAGGGAAAAAGACCCCAACTGCAACCAAGAACAGCTTGGCGGTTTCATCAATCCCGAACCATAAGATCACCAACGGAATAAGCGCCAGTGCGGGAATATTTCGGATCATCTGTAGGGTGGTGTCAAGTAGGGTTGACGCCGTTTTCGATGAACCATTTAACAAACCCAGGAAGAGCCCTAACCCTCCACCCACCAATAGGCCGAGTAAGGCACGGCCTGCACTGACTTGCACATGCTTCCAAAGCTCTCCACTCAGCAGCAAGTTCCAGAAGGCAGTAACTACTGCCGTTGGTGCAGGTAAAATCCGACTTTCTAAAAGTCCTGTGCTGGAGGCAATTTGCCAAAGCACAATCAAGCCGATAGGAAAGAGCCAAGGCAGCAATAGCTGCCCTAACTGAGTTCCACGTGAAACCTTTTCCTGCTGGAGGGTTTGCACTGAAACAATTTTGGACATTAGGCAGGCTCCTGAATCACTTTTGTTTTTTTGTTTTCATCGGGTGTGTAGTTGTTTGCCACAATCTCACCAAAGGGGCCTGTTAAATTTGGTTGTGCTAACTTTGCTTGAGTTTCGAGCGGCAGGAGTGGAAACACCAACTCGGCAAAACGAATCGACTCTTCAAGATGTGGATAGCCTGAGAAAATAAAGGTGCTGATGCCCAAGTCGGCATATTCTTGAATACGGGCTGCAACCGTTTCAGGGTCACCGACCAATGCCGTACCTGCACCCCCACGAACCAAACCTACGCCTGCCCAAAGGTTTGGGGACACTTCAAGTTTGCTGCGGTCCCCATTATGTAGTTCAGCCATGCGACGTTGACCGACCGAGTCCATGCTCTTAAATTTGGCCTGTGCTGCAGCAATGGTGGCATCATCGACATATTGAATGAGCTCTTCCGCCGCTTGCCATGCTTGTTCATTGGTTTCACGCACAATCACATGCAGACGAATACCATAGTTGAGCGTACGACCTTTGGCCTCGGCTTTGGCACGGACAGTGTCAATTTTTGCTTTGACTGCCGCAGGAGGTTCCCCCCATGTCAGATATGTGTCAACCTGATCAGTGGCTAACTCGATGGCATCATCCGATGAACCGCCAAACCAAAGTGGAGGGTAGGGTTGTTGCACCGGTGGATATAGCAGTTTGGCATCATCTACCTTTAGACGTTCGCCGTGAAAGCTAAAGCTTTCACCTGTATGGGAACGGGTTAAAATCTCACGCCAAATTTTGACGTATTCATTGGCAGTTTTATAGCGAGTGGAGTGGTCTTCATAAACGCCATCGCCTTGCAGTTCTTTTTCATCGCCACCTGTCACCAAGTTCAATAAAACCCGACCATTGGAGAGACGGTCAAAGGTGGCTGCCATCCGTGCAGCCAGTGCCGGAGTGGTCACGCCTGGACGCAGTGCAACTAGGAATTTTAATTTTTTTGTGGCATCAATCAGGCTGGCTGCGGTCAACCATGGGTCTTCACATGAACGACCTGTTGGAATCAGCACACCTTCATAACCCAAATTATCCACGGCAACAGCAATCTGTTTCATATAGGCATGGTCCACTTGACGAGCACCTTTGCTGGTACCTAAGTAACGACTGTCACCGTGAGTTGGGATAAACCAGAAAATTTTCATTTTAAAAAATCCTTAGATAGAGTCGTTTAAGGTTTGCTCGGTGCAACCCAAACGGTACTTTGAACTTGAATGTGTTTCGGAATGAGCTGGACTTGTTGGAACAAATCTGCAATTTGTTGTTGTGCTTGCACCACTTCAGGCGTCAGGGTTTGAATTGGTGAAGGCTTCAGACGTTTGTCGATGACGCGTTGGGCAATAGAAGGCTGTAAACCCGTACTTTGGGTATAGACGGAAAGTGCTTGCGCTTGGTTTTTTAGCACCCATTGATCGGCTTGATTCAGCCCGTGAATGAACTGAGCGGTGGCTTCAGGGTAGGTCTGAATGAATTTCGGGTTGCCAATATAAAAAGAATAGGTTTGCGGAAATGCTGTGCCATCAATCAAGACTTTGGCCTGTGCATCCTGCTCTGCTGCACTGAGGTAGGGTTCCCAAATGGCCCATGCATCTATGGATTGTTTATCAAACGCGGCACGCGCATCCGCAGGGGGCAGCCAAATCGGTTGAATGTCCTGCCAACTGAGTCCTGCTTTTTGTAAGACTTTCGCCAGTAACTCATGTGCGCTTGAACCGCGTTGTACCGCAATCCGTTTGCCTTTTAAGGCCTGTACTGAATCAATGGAACTATTTTTAGCAATCAACAGCGCTTGAGCATTCGCCGGAACCTGTTCATAGCCGACATAACTCAGCTCTTTGTCAGCAGCTTGAGCAAAGATCGGTGGGGTATTGCCCACAGAGCCAAAATCAACTGCGCCGACGGCCAAGGCTTCTAACATTTGTGGGCCAGCGGGGAATTCTTTCCATTCAATTTTGGCTTGAGGAAATTGTTGCTCAAATAATTTTTGCTCACGTGCGACCAATAGGTTCAAAGATGACTTTTGAAAGCCAATCGACAGGGTTTTAACTGGATCTGCTGCCTGCTTTTCAGAAGTATTTGTTGCTGCCGTGTCTTGCTTTTGGCATCCCCCGAGTCCAAGACTCAAGGTGACGATACCAATACTGGAAACTGTTTTAAGTGTTTTCATAATGATCTCGTTATTTTTGTTTAATAATGGCAGCGTCAATATTCAGTTTGTTCGGAATGAGTTTTTGTTGATAGAAAGCATCCGCAACGTACTGCTGTTTTTTTGCGACTTCGGCTGAAATGGGTTGAACGCCAAAGCCCATACGCCCAATCGAGCTTTGTAAAATGTCTAAAGACAAGCCTGTCGGTTTTTCTAACAATTGGGCTGCCTGTTGTTGATTTTGTTCGACCCACTGTGTGGTGGTGTTGAGTTCATGGACGACCGTTTTTAAAACTTCTGGATGGGTTTCGGAAAATTTACGATCGGCCAAATAGAACTGATGATTACTGACTAAGTTTTCTCCCGTAGCAATCACACGTGCTGAGATTTGGTGTTCAGCGGCAGCAAAGAAGGGATCCCAAATGACCCAAGCGTCGACTGCACCACGTTCAAACGCAGCACGTGCATCTGATGGGGGTAGATAGACTGCTTCAATATCAGAAAGTTTGAGGTTATTCGCTTCTAATACTTTAAGTAGCAGGTAATGCACATTTGAACCTTTGTTGAGTGCAATCCGTTTGCCTTTTAAATCTTGAATGCTCTGAATCTTTGAGTCTTTTTGTACGATCAGTGCTTCTGCTTTAGGTGCAGCAGGCTGGTTGGCAATGTAAACCAAGTTCGAATTTGCAGCTTGTGCGAAAATCGGAGGCGCTTCACCCGCTTCACCAAAGACCACACTGCCGACATTTAAACCTTCGAGGAGTTGTGGACCTGCAGGAAACTCGACCCATTTGACTTGGACATTTTGTGCTTTAAGCGCCGTTTCTAAAGTGCCTCGCTCTTTGACGATGGGCAAAATGCCATATTTTTGAAAGCCAATATTGAGTGTGACGGTTTCAGCTTCTTTTTTCCCACATCCAGATAACATCATGGCACCCACGACTGCTGCAGAAAGAACGCTTGTTTTGATCCAGAACTGTGCTCGAGAAGTGCTCATGTGTTTCATAACTCCAAATAAATAAGGTGAGTGAGTTGGTGAACACATACGCTAATGGGCATTTCTTTTCAGAAAAAATAAGAAATCGGGCTTTAGACATGAAAAAAAAAGATAAAAACAAAAGTGCAAAACTTATGCAAAAAACAGCAATATAAAAAACATAAAATATAAAATTTATTGAGATTAACTTATTGATATTTATTATTTAAAAGGTATTTTTATTTTTGGAATAAGCTTAGTCTTTCACGCAATATAGAGTTGAGCGATTTTTGCGGTGTTTTCTCGATAAAGATATGAGAAATAAAGATATCCATAATCCTGCAAAAGCCACTTAAAGTGGCTTTTTAAAGACGAGTGAGTTGCGTTGATAGTTGTATAAGGCTTGGCGTGCATTGGGAAGTTCATCGACATTGGCCGTTTCAAAGCCATGTTCTAAGAACCAATGTGCAGTACGTGTGGTCAGTACAAACAACTGTTGAATGCCCATACTGCGGGCTTTACCTTCGAGATAATGCAGAATTTGGCTGCCGCGATTAGATTTGCGATAGCTCGGGTCGACCGCGACACAGGCAATTTCAGCGCTGCGGATTTCACCCTCTGCTGCTGGCAGTGGGTAGAGTGCGGCGCAGGCCAAGATCATGCCATCACGTTCAATCACCGCAAATTGGCCAATTTCGTTTTCGAGACGTTCACGTGAGCGATAAACCAAAATGCCTTCTTCTTCAAGTGGGCGTAATAGGTTAATCAGCCCGCCGACATCTTGAATGTTAGCCATACGGACTTCTTCATAGTGGGCATCGGTAATCATGGTGCCCGAACCATCACGCGTGAAGAGCTCCTCAACCAAGGCACCATCATAAGCATAGGAAATCAGATGGACGCGATGTACGCCGTGCGTCGAGGCTTTTTTGGCACCGCGTAAATGTACCGCAATGTCTGGATTCGAATCTTGGTATTTTTCAATTTGTGCATCGAGCTTGTGGGGAGAAATTTCGCGTTGTAACTGACCATGTTCATTGAGCAGACCATGCTGTTTGCCCAGGAAAATCAGTTTGTCCGCTTTAAGATGAATCGCTGTGCGGGTCGCCACTTCTTCAGCCAGTAAGTTGAACACTTCGCCTGTGGTGGAATAGCCAGTTGGTCCGAGCAGCACAATATTGTGATTATCCAAATGGCGTTGAATGGCATCGGTATCGACCGTACGAACTTCGCCGGTTAACTGAAAATCGACCCCATCGCGAATGCCATAGGGCTTGGCTGTAACAAAATTCCCTGAAACTACATCAATGCGTGCACCATACATCGGTGAGTTGGCCAACCCCATCGACAGTAAGGCTTCAATTTGCAAACGAATTGAGCCTACCGCATTCATCACGCAACTTAGGGATTCTCGCGTGGTCACGCGGCGATGTTGATGAAATGGCGTTTGAATCTGGCTTTGTTTTAAGTTGTGGTTGATTTGCGGACGCGCGCCATGCACCAAGATCAGGCGAATCCCGAGTGAATGCAGTAAGGCAATATCGTGAATAATATGTTGAAAGTTATCATGCTGAACTGCTTCACCATCAAACATGATTACAAAGGTTTTATTACGGTGAGCATTGATATAAGGCGCAGAATGTCGAAACCAATGCACATACTGCAAAGTTGTACTGTGATGTGTTTCGATGGAATTTTCGTGCATGCCTGTCTCAAAATGAACTGCTTAGCATGATTTTAATCAAAAAATGCAGAAGAGGAAGTCTTAAATAGAAAAACACCTGAAGCAATGTTCAGGTGTTCTATTGGTTTTGCGACACTAGCCAGAATTAACCGATAATACGCAGGATACGGTTATTACGTTCATTGACTAAAACATAGTCACCATTGACCTTATACCACTGTTGGTAGCGCCCAGTGTTGGGTAGGCGACGTGCTTCGCGGTCACTAACATGATAACGCGATGAGTCATAGCCGCGTGGCAAAGTTTGACCTGAGCGCCAGTCTCGGCTTGGGTTAACACGTTTGTTTTGGTAGCGGTTGTCATTGTCCCAACGGCGGTCATCGCGATGATCCCAACGCGAGTCATGATCATGCGAGCGGTCATAGTACTGTGGTGCCGCCATTGCAGATGTAGCCATGAGCGAGCCTAAAGAGAGAGTGATTGCAGTCAGAATTTTTTTCATTGCTTTCGTCCAGTATTTGTCTTGTTTCGATCATTCAAAATTAGCGAATAACTCTAGAGAAAGCGTGAGGGCTATTTAGGTGAATTGTGAAATGTATGAAGAGACTGAGGAGATTGTTGTTTTTCTGCAATGCTTGCAAACAAAAGCTTTGGCACATAAAAAACCTGAAACAACGCCTTCCATGCTGTGCCTGACTGTGGTCTCTTAAGAGGAGTATGCAGTCGTGCTCAAGCGGATGAAAGGGTGTTGATTCAGGTCTCAATAATAATGTTGCTGAGTTGTACAAAATGAAGCGCAGATTAAAGCCCCATAATGCGCAGAATACTGTTGCTGTCTGCTTCGACTAAAATGTAGTCATTGTTGATTTTGTACCACTGCTGGTTTCGGTTTGGCTTTGGAAGATTATGGTCTTTATATTCGACTTTATAGCCGTTACCACGGTAATGCTGTGGCATGACATAACCTTGTTGCCATTTATGCTGTTGTAAACGTTTGACACCGCGCTCTTCGCGCATACGTCGACGATCTTGCTGATCGTCATTACCTGAATCGCGAAAGTCACGTCCGCGTGGCTCATTGCCATAGCGTGGATGATCGTGGTCAAACTGAGGGGCAGCAGTACTGAGACTGCTTGCCATCAAAGCACTGAAAGAGATTGCCAATACTGTCAAAATCTTTTTCATGTTGAATCCTCATTAAGGTAATTTCATTCTTTCCTATAATGTACGAAAAAAATGCAGAGAAACTGTGAAGATGAATTGGGTATTTATTAACAAATGCAGAGATATTAAGAAGATTATGCCCAATTCTAAGCCTGAATTAAATCATCAATTGCGCCAAAGTCCAAAGAGATGCTTTTAATTCTTGAATAATAGGTGATGATATATGTGAAGAAAATAACATAGGTAGTGAGTTTTATAAAAACTTTAGATGATAGATCTCTACATTCAAGCTATAAGCTAAGTGTAGAGAGCAGAAAATTATTATTGGATTTGGAAAATTTGCAACTAACAATCACATTTGTAGAGTGTATGAATGTGATTATTAACAAATATTAGTAATGAAAAATACGTTTATCCAAAGGTATTTCGATACCAATCGATGCACCAGCATCATTACCATGCAAATCAGAATCACTGAACCAACCATTAATTTTGATTGGTACAAATGGTCTTAAGTAATGTGACCATGTTAAATCGATAGCTTTAATATCATCTGTTTCAGGAAAGGCTGCATTTGTAATACGGCCAGATTGATTTACCTTCGCAAACAATAATCGACCATTTAGACGGTTCATTGCATCAAATCGAATATCTCCACCTACAGAAATCATCTCACCATCACCACCCATAGCATGTCCCAATGGGAAACCATGTTGGTAATAACCATCGGTATAAGTTGAATGATTATATGAAACCCCTAACGTGTCACGATTGGTACGAGTATCAGCCCATTCTGTATAAATTTGATATGGCATGTTTTTAAAAGATGACGAATAATCTACGCCGGCAAGATACATTTTTTTAGAAGGTAAGCCCCCAGCTTCATCTTCACCTATATATTGTCCATACAGACTCATAGGTACGTTTAACAACTGCTGAAAATTCAATCGAGCATCAAAACCAGCAACTTGGTTAGATGGATCCGGTTCTCCAGTCCCACCATTGTCTTTATTTCCGACAAAAGCATCCCATAATGAACTTAAACTTTCAGGACGACCTTCTCCGCCCCATTGAAAAGCACGGGAAGCGCCTAATTCTAAATAAGGTAAAGGTTGTGCTGTAAGACGTAAACCCACTAATTTAGCATCAGGCACAGCAGAATAATCATCTAATTGACCAGCAAATGCTTGATACTGCCAAGGGCCAATCCATGACAACCATTTTGTTTCAAAAGCTGCTTGATCTGCACGCTGAGCCGTAAACCCATAGACTGGACGGCTTGCATCGCCACGAATTAAGCTACCATCATGTCCTGGGCCCCAATATGTTGGTATCTGACCTGCAACTACCCATTGATTCCACAATTTTCCTGCAATATATGAACCTTCAGCATTTACATCATGGCCATTATCAATTTGAGGGTCTTTTTCTCCATTAACTCTAAGTCGAACATCCCAATTTTCACCACCAGCATTAAATTCCAAACCTGCTTGGTACTGTACTTTTTCTTGATCACCAAAAGCTTGCGGAATTTCTTTTTGATCACTCTCAGCAAATAAGCGAGCTTTAAACATCGTGTTCTCACGATCGAGATGAGCTCGCACTGACTCAATAACTTTTTGCTGAGCAGAAGTCGCTACTTTAGCCTGAGACAATACTCTTTGAATTTCATCACCACTCATTGGCCATGTCGATGTGCTAATTTGTATCACACCCTGCTGATTTAACCAGTTTAGATCCGTTCTTAAATTTTGATCATTTAAAACGAGACCTTGAGCAAAGATACTCGTTGTTGCACCCATTAGTACAGCGATTGCAAGTGTTTTTTTTAGAAACATTCCGTTTTATTCTCAGGACTTAAAGCTAAGTGTTACCTTATTTTTTTTATATCTTTTTTTCAAGCTTTACTATTTAGTAATGTTGTAAAATTATAAATTTTCACATAAAACGTTACAATAGTGTTTGGAGCTTCACTGCCAAGCTGCGTTTTCAACTTGGCTGATTCGGCTTAATAAGCGTAGTTGAGGTCGGTATAATCACTCAATGACTTCTGCACATGCGCTTGGATAAATTCACGTATATCTGCTGCGGTCATCGGTTCACCATTTTTACTGATGGCATGCTCAATGTCAGGCTGACCTTCAATTTTGATGCGATAAACAAAGCTTTTCTTTGCTTTATATTGTTCATCATTCTTAGCAATGACCGTGACGTAGTGATAGCTATGTTCAAAGTTCAAGTCGGTATGGGCAAAAACAAACTGGTCGAAAAGTTTCAGTGTGGCGCCATTTTCCAGGGCTTGAAGTTCCTCCACAATACTGGCTTCAAACTTCATCCCATATTTTTCTGAAATGGGTTGTTGGTCAATCAACAGGCTAACCATACCATCTTCAGTGGGTTGTACAGTGATGTTGCTCAAGTCCGTCATGGCATATGCTTCAAAAATGGAGTTGGGCATCAGTATCCGCAAAAATTGAAAAAAGACAACCTTTTCTGAACTTGAGATCATGTTACAGATGACTAAGCTTCAGTTTGATACATAAAAAAAGGAAGCCGAAGCTTCCTCTTAAGTGACACATTTTAGTCTTGTGCATCAATACTTTGACCATTCATATGCAAACTGTCATCGCCCATCAAGTACAGATAGGCAGGCATGATATTTTCAGGCGTTGGCAATGTTTTTGGATCTTCATCGGGATAGGCTTTTGCACGCATTGCAGTGCGGGTCGCCCCCGGATTGATACAGTTAAAGCGGATATTCGGTGCGGTATTTTCTTTAGCAAATAGTTGGCTGACCGCTTCAATCGCAATTTTAGACACCGAATAGGCACCCCAACGTTCACGCGTTTCACGTCCGACACCTGAGCTGGCAAAAACCACGGAGGCATGCTCAGATTTTTTCAGGAGTGGCATTAACTCTTGAGTCATAACGAATGGCGCACGCAAGTTGACGGCCATGACATCATCCCAGACATCGACAGGATAATTTTCCAGTTCAGTGCGCTCACCTAAAATGCCTGCATTATGCAAAATGCCATCTAGGCGCCCAAATTGGCGTTCTAAGGTGTCGACCAGTAATTCATAATCACGAGGAGAGGCGCTCGACAGCTGCAAGGGTAAAATTGCAGGTTGCGGCGCACCTAAGCCTTCAATTTCATCATAAATGACTTCGAGCTTATTTAAGGTACGTCCATGCAGCACTACAGTTGCGCCGTGTAGGGCATAACTTAATGCAGCAGCACGACCAATACCATCGCCCGCACCTGTAATTAAGATGATGCGATCTTTGAGCAGATCGGGGCGAGGTTGATATTCTGAATATTTCATCATTACCTTCTCGTTATTTTGATTTTTTAATTGTGATCAAGTCAGTGAATTGGACGATGTAGTTTGACTCACAAGAGATTGAATAACATCGTCCAATTCAGCCACAGTCTTCACTATACAATCTGCCTGCCACGCTGTTAAGTCATCTTTGTGCGCGAATGGTAAATAACCATAAGCTGCCAAAATGGTATACATCTGCGCGTTACGACCCGCATCGATATCACGTGGATGATCGCCGACATAGATACAGTCTTCAGGCGCAATCGCGATGTGCTTGGCAGCCAAATACATCGGTTCAGGATCAGGCTTGGTCTGCGAGACATCCTCTGGGCAGACCAAAACCGCACAGCGCTCTGTCAAATTCAGCGCGTCTAATAATGCTTCACTCAGCCAACGCGGTTTATTGGTGACGATGCCCCAAGGAATCTCTTGGCTTTCAAGTTTTTCAAGTAGCGGATACATGCCCGAAAACAGGTCAGTATCTACTGCGATATCGGCACCGTAGGTGTCTAAAAAACGCTGACGATGTGCAAGAAAAATCGGGTCTTCGACGGCAAGCTCTGGATAAACCAATTTCACCATCGCCCGTGCACCTTCAGAGACTTGGCTGCGGATCAGGTCTGCCTCGACCACAGCGACGCCTTTTTCACGGCACATGTCTTGAATAATACGAATAAAATCGGCGGCAGTGTCGATCAGTGTGCCGTCAAGGTCGAATAAGACGGCTTTCATGCAGCACCTTCTTTGACGGTATAGACCATATAATTGACATCGACATTCGGTGCTAACCAATAGCGTTTGGTCAATGGATTGTAATGTAAACCCGTCATATCTTTCAGTTTGAGCCCTGCGCCGCGAATATCATGTGCCAGTTCAGAGGGCTTAATGAATTTTTGATAATCGTGGGTGCCTTTGGCTAACATGCGCAGTACATATTCAGCACCAATAATGGCAAACAGGTAGGCTTTGGGATTACGGTTAATGGTGGAGAAGAATACATGACCGCCTGGTTTCACCAGTTTATGGCAGGCTGCAATGATTGAGGCAGGATTGGGCACGTGTTCCAACATTTCCATGCAGGTCACGACATCGTATTGTCCTGCTTGTTCTTCTGCGAGCTGCTCCACTGGAATTTGGCGATATTCGATATGCTCAACACCTTCTTGTTCTGCATGTAAACGTGCCACATTCAGTGGGGCTTCGCCCATATCAATGCCGAGCACATCTGCACCACGACGTGCCATACTTTCAGCTAAAATTCCACCACCACAGCCGACATCAAGAACTTTTTTTCCACTGAGTCCACCTGCATGTTCATCAATCCAGTTTAAGCGTAGTGGGTTGATCATATGTAAAGGGCGGAACTCCGAGTGCTGATCCCACCATATGGTAGCAAATGCTTCAAATTTGGCAATTTCTTGTGGATCAACATTCAGTTGCGACATCGTCGGCACCTCAATTTAAGTCATGATATTTAAAACGTTCAATAGGGCTTAGTGTAGCGTTTATTCTAGAAAAAGCGATAAAAGCCTGAAAAAAGTTCACAGAATGAAAACGAATTTGGCATATTTGATTTATAGTATTTGCATAAACTTATCATAATGATTTTGAGGACAATAAGTTCAATGAAAAAACTCCTTTTGAGTGGCTTAGCAACCGCTGTTTTCGCTATTTCTGGTAGCGCATTGGCTGCAAATTTTGTGGCAGGTCAGGACTATATCGTTGTACCAACACCTGTACAGGTGGAAGTGCCAGGAAAAATTGAAGTCCGCGAATTCTTTTGGTATGGCTGTGGTCACTGCTTTAAACTTGAACCTCATATGCAGACTTGGTTGAAAAAGCTACCGAAAGATGTGCGTTTTGTGCGTACGCCAGCAGCCATGAATCCAGTATGGGAACAAGCGGCGCGAGCTTATTATGTGTCTGAGGCCTTGGGTGTACGTAAAAAGACCCACCTGACGTTATTTCATGCCATTCATGATCAAAATCAACCAATTCTAGAGCAACCTGCTTTAGCCAAGTTCTATACCCAGTTTGGTATTCCAGAAGCGAAATTTAACAGTACTTATAAATCATTTGCGATTACTTCAAAAATTGCCCAAGCACAAGATTTGGCCAAGCGTTATCAACTCAGTGGTGTTCCTGCGGTGACGGTGAATGGTAAATATATTGTGCAAGGTGAAGATGCTAAAGTGACTCAAGTCGTGGATTACTTGATTGAAAAAGAACGTGCTGCAAAATAAGCTGAATCTGTTTTAAGTCCTTATTCAGTTAAAAAAGCCTGCTGATGCAGGCTTTCTTATGGGTTAACGATGTTTATTGCGCGGCTGATGCAGGCTGCAATAAATCCTCATAACGCAGCTCAATTTTTCTTAAGGTTTTTAAGCGCCATAGTTGATGACGAGCTTCGGCTTCATGTCCATTAAAGGCCAAGAGTTTGGCAAATTTGGTCAAATCATAGGGAATCGGGTAGTTCAGCACCATTTCCTCATAGTCACGAATTTGCTCAGGGCTGACTTTGCTGTATGGATTTAACTGAATCCATTCAATGCGGCGGTTAAACTCCGACAGCAGTAAAATGTGATCTTGATTGGTGAACTTTTCAGGGGTGTGTTCATAACGAGAAGCTTGATTCAGCTTTGGTACCATCAACTCATAGTCACGAATAATCAGTGCGACCAAGACCACACAGACAGTAAATGTGATCGGCATGGCAAAGCTCGGTAAAGTCCACGTTTTCACTTTTTGCTGGGATTGAATAATGCCTAGAATCAATCCGAGTGGTAGCAAGAAATAAGCGTAGAACAACGGAAATTCAAGCATACCGTGAATCAGTAAAGCGCCGACCATCAGGAGGCCAATCACAGATTCGAGCGATGTCGCATGCTTTTGCAGTTGATAGCCCCAATAGCTGAGATAGGCAAAAAATGGAATCGCAATCACTAATCCATTCCACAACATAAAGTCGAGAATGAAGTTGTGCGCACTTTTCACCCAAACGGGGCCTTGGAACTGATCACTGATTAGGGTGTAAGCCACACTGGTTTGATGCCAACCATAGCCAAACCAAGGTCGCTCAGCAATCGCATGGAGCATCTGTTGCCAAATGGCAAGACGTGACATATCACCTGTTGCACGAGCGATAACCTCTTTCGTTTGAGTGACATCGACATTGGATAGTTGAATCAAAAGTTGGTTCAACTGGGGAAGTAGGATAATAAAAGAAATAAACAATACAAACCATGCTAGGGCACTATACCACTTCAGTTGAATGGCACCTTTGTGCTGCTTATAGAGCAAATACAGCAGCACACAGATACTAGCGACCCATGATGTGCGTGACTGACTCAGGGCTACCGCAAATAGTATCAATGCCGCACTTGCGCACAGCAGAATTGAGTTAAATTTTTTCTTTTCAAATAGGTACAGTGTGCCGAGTAAGGCCAGAATAAGAAAGCTCGCCATATTGTTCGGTTGAGCAAAGTTGGCATAAGGACGATCGCCTTTTAAAGTGGTCATACCGGGAATGTACTGCTCAATATTGAGCCATTGGCAAGTGGCGATGAGCGCTGTTACCAGACCGACCGACCAAAATACACTACACAGACCACTAAATAATTGCTCACGTTCTAAGGTTTTTTGGCTCAAGTTAAAACCTAAAACTATACTCAGCCAGAATGCAAAGATATATAAGCCACACATCAGGGCTTTGCTGAAAAAGAACAGCTCGCCAAAACCGTACTGAATGAAGGGCACGAGGCTCAACAGCAATAGCGGCAGACTCACTTTTGGGAGCAAGAGTTTTTCTTTTAAAAATAAGGCAGAGAGTGCAAATAAAGATAAAAATGCAAACAATTCACCTGTATAGGTGACCCAAGGTCGATAATGAATGGGCAATAGCCATGCCAAGGCAATATAGACACTCGCCGCTAAAAAAAGAAAAAAACGCATAGGAGCTACAGATGAAAAAACTGGCTCTATGATAGTGAAAAAGCATCCAAGTTTGAGCAAAGCACATTAAAAATTTTGTAATACAGCAAAAATTACGTCTGCGAGCGTCTTAATGTAAGGTCGGATTGGCGTGTTTGGTTTGAGCAGATGGTCGTTGCCAATTGGATATTCCGCGGAACATGAGTTGAATCTGCACGATGGTTTGCAGTTTAAATGCAGCCTGCTGCTGTTGAAGTTTCTCGGGAGCCACATCTCGACTCAAACCAATCCAGCGCATGGCCCAGTTAAAGGAGGCATCCATTAAAATATTGGCCAATACTTTGAGGTCTTCGCTGTCATGAATATGTTGCATGCTTTCAATACGGGTTAATTCATGGGCGAAGTCATCGATTAAAAAGGCAATTTCTCGCTCAACGGCTGCACGGATCAAGGCTGACCCACCCCAGCGTTCTCCAATCAAGAAAATCCACTGTTCAGGGTGTTGCTCTACAGCATGAAAAAATAGATCTAAACTGTGCTCAATCGTGGCATGTGGACCATAAACATAGCTTTGTCCCAATTGGGTTAACATACTTTTGATGTGGAGCGCAGCTTGGTCGACAAGTTCAAGTCCTAACTCATCCAAATCATTAAAGTGGCGATAAAAAGCGGTCGGTACTAAACCCACTTGGCGAGTGACTTCACGGAGACTAATGCGAGCAAAGGAACGTCCCGAGGTGCTGAGTTGTAATGCAGCATTCAGCAAAGCTTGGCGGCTTTGTTGTTTACGCTCTTCCCGAATCGACATAGATGATTGCCTCAGCCTCTTTTAAGCTTCAGTTTAACAAAGAATATGGATGGGTAGGGAAGCAGGTGATCAATTACAAATGCAATGCAGTCAGACAAATGCTTTGGGTCTGCTTCTGCTATACTATGCGCCAACCTATTAAGTCAGATGAAGGGCGTATTATGCGTATCGACCAACGAACATTAGATCAATTACGTGATGTCACCATTACTCGTAACTACACACGTTATGCGGAAGGTTCGGTATTGGTTGAGTTTGGTCATACCAAAGTTCTTTGTACGGCAAGTATTGATAACTCAGTACCACGCTTTTTAAAAGGCAAGGGTCAGGGCTGGGTAACCGCTGAATATGGCATGTTGCCGCGTTCGACGCATACCCGTAGTGACCGTGAGGCTGCGCGTGGTAAGCAAAGTGGTCGTACTCAAGAAATCCAACGTTTGATTGGTCGTAGTCTACGCGCCATGGTGGATTTAAAAAAACTCGGTGAAAATACCATTACCATCGACTGTGATGTGATTCAGGCGGATGGTGGTACACGTACTGCTGCGATCACCGGTGCTGCGGTGGCCCTCATTGATGCGATGAACACATTGCTTGAGAAAAAGAAAATTAAGCAAGATCCATTAAAAGGCTTAGTGGCTGCAATTTCAGTCGGTATTTTCCAAGATGAAGTGCTTTTAGACTTGTGCTATGAAGAAGACTCAAACTGCCAAACGGATTTAAACGTGGTCATGACCCAAGCTGGTGAATTTATTGAAATTCAAGGCACGGCAGAAGATAAACCATTTACCCGTGTACAGTGCAATGCCATGTTAGAAATGGCAGAAAAGGGCATTCAAGAATTGGTGAAAAAACAGCAGCAAGCACTGGGCTGGTAAGTTTTAACCCAATAAAAAACGCACTTGAGAGTGCGTTTTTTATTGTGTGTCGTTTGAATATAAATTATTGAAATTAAGCATTAAAACGCATAGAAAGGTCGACTGCTTTTACATCTTTAGTCAATACACCCATCGAAATATAATCCACGCCTGTGCTTGCCACTTCACGCAAGTTGGCAATGGTGATATTCCCTGACGCTTCCAATTTACACCGTCCTGCAACATGCTTGACCGCATCAATCATTTGTTGCTGGCTAAAGTTGTCTAACATCACGATATCAGCTTGGGCTTCCAATGCTTGGTCTAATTCCGCCCAGGTTTCAACTTCGACTTCGACAGGTTTGCCTGGGGCAATTTGATGCGCTTTGGCAATGGCTTGAGCAATGCCACCCGCTGCCATGATGTGATTTTCTTTAATTAAAAAAGCATCGAATAAACCTAAACGATGGTTTTGACCGCCGCCGACCGCGACAGCATATTTTTGGGCAATACGCAGACCCGGCAGGGTTTTACGGGTATCCAGCAACTTGGTGTTTAAGCCATCGAGTTGTTTGACATATTCCGCCGTTTTGGTTGCTACAGCAGATAGTGTTTGTACAAAGTTGAGTGCAGGGCGTTCAACCGTAAGTAAGCTGCGTGCTGAACCCGCCAGTTTGAAAATGGTTTCATTGGCACAAACCAGATCGCCATCGTTTTTTAGCCAGGTGATTTGTACACTTGGATCAAAAGCTGCAATTAATGCATTGACCCAAGGTTGACCTGCAAGAATCATGTCTTCACGGCTAATAATGGTCGCAGTCGCTTGTTCATCTTCAGGTGTCAAAAGTGCCGTAATGTCACCATCACCGATGTCTTCTTGTAATGCCTGTTGAATATTCAGTTGAATAGATTGTTCAAGCAGTTGCTGCGATATGCTCATCCGATTGTCCGTATCTTTATAGAAGCCATGAAAATTGCGCAATATATTAGCATTTTTCCTGAAAAAGGCGTGAAAATTTCAGAATCAAACGCTGAGCAATTTGAGAAATGACGGGGAAAGATTTAGCATGAGAGACATTAAAAAAGATTGCCCAAAGGGCGCAATGGGTTTGAGGAATAAAAATATGCAGGTCATTCCGTCGTTTCAAGTGCAAGCAGGGCAACTGCTGGGAGCGAGACAAATTCCATCGCCTAATTTTAACGCACGTCCTGCTGATACTGAGATTCAACTGATTGTCATCCATAATATCAGTTTGCCTCCCTCACAATTTGGTGGCGGCTATATTGAACAATTTTTTCAAAATCAATTGGATTGGTCAGTACATCCATATTTTCAAACTATTCAAGGCATGCAAGTCTCAGCGCATTTACTGATTTTAAGAAGTGGCGAAGTCTTACAATTTGTCAATTTTAATGACCGTGCATGGCATGCAGGACGCTCAAGCTATCTGGCCAAGAAAGAGTGCAATGATTATTCGATTGGCATTGAGCTGGAGGGCAGTGATGACTTGCCTTTTGAAGATGCCCAATATGAAACATTGGTACACGTGACGGCCTGTTTACAACAGGTCTATCCTCAAATTCAACAGCATTTAGCGGGACATTCCGATATTGCGCCAGGACGTAAGACCGATCCAGGCCCATTTTTTGATTGGTTAGACTATCGAAATCGTTTGCAGCAGTTAAAAAGTCAATGAATTGAGAGTCGACAACAACATTAAACAATCAAATATTCGCTGAAGTTTCATTACAATAGCGGCAAATGAAAAACTAGGTGGATACGATGGCGCTGTGGCGGTCAACCGTAATTGTAAGTGCAATGACCATGCTTTCTCGGGTCTTGGGTTTGGTACGAGACATTGTCTTACTAAATGTCTTTGGTGCGGGGAAAGATTTCGATACCTTTGTGGTGGCCTTTCGTATCCCGAACTTCTTCCGTCGGCTATTTGCTGAGGGAGCATTCTCACAGGCGTTTATTCCAGTACTGACCGAATATAAAACTGGGCGTACCCATGCGGAAGTTCAAATTCTGATTAGCCGAGTCTTTGGTTGTTTGATGACCGTTATGACGGCTTTAACCTTCCTCGCTATGGTCGCCGCTCCAGCGGTGCTTTACATCTATGCACCAGGCTTCCATGCCGATCCAGAGAAGTTCGACCTCGCGGTTTCAATGTTCCGCCTCACCATTCCTTATTTATTGTTTATGTCGTTGACGGCATTTGCCAGCAGTATTTTAAATAGTTATGGTTCCTTTGCTTCGCCCGCCTTTTCACCAGTATTGCTGAATGTTGCGATGATTGCGGGGGCATGGTGGCTGACGCCGTATATGGCAGAACCGATTATGGCACTCGGTTGGGCGGTGATTGCTGCGGGTGTATTGCAACTGGCGATCCAAATTCCTGAACTTTGGCATAAAAAGTTACTGATTCCGCCGAAAGTTGATTTTAAACATGAAGGGGTGGATCGCATCATGAAATTGATGCTGCCTGCGCTATTTGGTGTTTCTGTCACGCAAATCAACTTACTCCTGAACACCATTTGGGCTTCGTTTATGCAAGACGGTTCAGTGTCATGGTTGTACAGTGCGGAACGTATGACTGAATTACCTTTGGGCTTGATTGGGGTAGCGATTGGTACGGTGATTTTACCCGCATTGTCGACCCGTCATGCAGAGCAGGATATGTCGAAGTTTCGTGGCATGATGGATTGGGCTGCGAAGGTCATTGTCTTGGTGGGGGTACCAGCGAGTATCGCGTTGTTTATGTTATCGACCCCCATTATTCAGGCCCTGTTCCAACGCGGTCAATTCACCATTGAAGATACGCAAATGACGGCTTTGGCTCTGCAATGTATGAGTGCTGGGGTGATTTCATTTATGTTGATTAAAGTCTTTGCACCTGGATTTTATGCGCAGCAAGACACCAAAACACCAGTCCGTGTCGGTTTAATGGCCGTTGCCGCAAATGCGATTTTAAACGTGGTGTTTATTGGCTTCTTTAAATTGATTGACTGGCAGGCAGAGCATATGGCTTTGGCTTTAGCTTCTTCGGGCTCTGCTCTGGTGAATGCGGGGATGTTGTATTTCTATCTACACAAGCGCGATATTTTCCGTTTTGGTGCACACTGGAAAAAACTGTTTATCCAGTTTGGTATTTCTAACGCCGTGATGATTGCGGCATTGTGGTATGCATTGACTTGGTATAATGGTGATGTTTCACAATGGATCCGTGTTGCAGAAGTGCTCGGATTGTGTGTGGTGGGTGTCGTGGCTTATGCGATTGGTTTGCTCTTTACTGGGTTTAGACCACGTCATCTCAAACATGAAGCATAAAACAAAGCAGTACTTTTTTATATTGCAAGCAAAGTGCGTAGCTTAAAAAAAGCACGGCTTGATTGAAGAATAGATTGAAATTAATAAAAAGCCTGATCACGAAGATCAGGCTTTTTATTTTGTATATAGCATTGCCTTTGCATTGCTGCCTTATTTTGGCAACACTTCAATCAGTTCCACATCAAAAATCAAGGTGCTGTTCGGTTCAATCACATCGCCTGAACCAATTTGGCCATAGCCCAGTTTAGCGGGAATAAAGAAGCGATATTTTGCGCCTTCTTTCATTAGCTGTAAGCCTTCAGTCCAACCTTGAATCACTTGGCTGACTTGAAACTCCGCAGGCTGTTGACGTGCAATCGAGCTGTCAAAAACGGTCTGATCAATCAAACGCCCTTCATAATGGACTTTGACTTTACTGTTGGCCTTAGGTGACTTGCCTTGGCCTTGTTGTAAAACCATATATTGCAGGCCTGAAGCCGTGGTTTTCACCTCGGGTTTTTTCGCATTTTCAGCTAAAAAGGCTGCACCAATTTTGGCATTTTTATCAGCCAGTTGTTTTACTTCTAATAACTGTTTTGCCTCGGCTTGGCGTTTATATTGGGTGAGTACACGCGCCATGTCTTCATCGCTTAATGACGCAGCTTGGCCTTTAGATGATTCACGTAACCCTTGCACAAAAGCATCAAGATCTAAATCTTGAATTGACTCGGCATTGCTACGACCCATGAGATAGCCAAAGCTATAACCGACTTGTTGGTTGATGCTGCTTTTATTATTAATCGGTCCAGCAAAAATAGGTGTAGAAACTAACAAGCCACAGAGTAATGTTGTTTGAATTTTCATCTTGTATTCTCAATAAAAAGAGGAGAGCAAAAGCTCTCCTTTGATAGACTTGTCTTACTTTACTTTGATCAGTTCAACATCAAAAATAAGCGTGCTGTTGGCTGGGATCATGCCGGGTACACCTTGTGGACCGTAGCCTAAGTTAGAAGGGATGTAAAGTGTCGCTTTTCCACCTTCTTTCATGAGTTGTAGACCTTCAGTCCAACCCGGAATCACTTGGTTTAAAGGAAACTCAATCGGTTCGCCACGTTCAATCGAACTATCGAAGACTTTACCGTCGACCAGTTGGCCTTTGTAATGCACAGTCACAACAGAGCTGGCAGTGGGTTGCTTGCCTGTGCCTTCTTGTGTAATTTTGTACTGTAAACCCGACGCTGTGGTTTTTACCCCAGGTTTTTTCGCATTTTCAGTTAAGAAGCTATCGCTAGTTGTTTGTGCTTGGTTCGTATCATTGGCCTGTTTTTGCTGCATTTCTTGTTGGAACTGCTCATAGGCTTGTTTTAATTCTTCTTCGCTATAGGCAGGTTGGCTACGGGCATGACCTGCACGTACACCCGTTACAAAACTGTTAATATCAAGTTCTGGTGGAGTTTGATGCGCAACCTCATAACCCAGTGCATAGCTAATTTTTTCTACGGCAGATGCATTTTTTGAAACTTGGGCTTCGGCTGAAGCTGGGTGTTGAGATGCATAATAAACGGGAACAAGTGCAGCACCGCCTAGAATAACAGCTACAGCAATGGGTAAGGCTTTACTCATGTGAAATTTTTCCTAATTCTATTACATTCAAAAAGTTTTTTAGCATCTTAGCAGACTTCATGAATGACATGTTTTGTACCACCAGTACATTTTCAAATTAATATATGCCGAAGTCCTTAAAAAAACTATAAGGATTTGAATATATAAACGTTTGTCATACAAAATAAAAAGCCAGAAATCAAGTTCTGGCTTTTTATCGGTTAGAGGATGTATTTAGTCTGATTCTTTATTGGCTTTATAGGCATAAGCATAGTTATAGCCATAGCCATAGCCATAGCCTGCACTTGAACGTTGAATATCGTTTAGAATGAATCCATTGACTTTCACGCCGGCTTGTTCGAAGCGATTCAGGGTTAATTCCAACTCTTTCATCTGAGTTTTCGCATAACGGGCAATCACTAAGTTAACACCTGTGTATTGAGAAATAATGATGCCATCCGTCACGGCTAAGACTGGTGGAGTATCGATGATCACATGATCGAACTTCTCAGACAGTTGTTCCAAGACGTTCTTAAACTGAGCCGAGCTTAAGAGTTCAGATGGATTGGTTGGACTTTTACCTCTGGAGATGACGCTTAAGCCAGGTACTTCAGTATTTCGAATCACTGTCTCTAAGCTGTGTTGGCCATTGAGTAATTCAGTGAGACCTGGTTGAGTGTCGTAGTTAAAGTACTTATGTAAATATCCACGACGTAAATCGGCATCAATCAATAATACGCGCTTATCACTTTGCGCCAAAATAGTTGCTAAGTTAGTTGAAATAAACGATTTACCCAATTCTGGTGCAGGGCCAGAAATCATAATGATATTGTTTTTGGCACTGTTTAATGCAAAGTGAATAGCGGTACGCATGCTGCGCAGGCTTTCAATGGCAATATCATCACTGTTTTTCACCGCAAGAATAGGAATATGCTTTTTCTTTTTCAGAATTTTAATACGACTTTCTTGTACTGGTGAGCGTGGCACAGTGGCGTAAACAGGTAAATCAAGTTCATTTTCAATCTGATTCGAGTCTTTAATACCTGAACGCAACATATTACGCAGTAATGCCAATAATGTGCCCAGAAAACCACCCAAGAAAACGGACAAAATCAGAATTTGTAATTTCTTTGGTTTAATTGGCTCAATTGGTTCTACCGCAGTATCGACAATACGCACATTACCAATTTCACCTGCTTTAGCAATCCGCAGTTGTTGGTAAGAGTTAAGCAAGCCTGTATACAGCTGTTGTTTGACTTCTACTTCACGGAACAGTTGTAAATATTGGCGTTGTAATTCTGGTAAGCGTTTGAGCGTGCCGTCTGACTCTGCAATACGTTTATTAATTGCCCCCAATTGCGCATTCATTTGCTGCATCACAGGGTGTTCGTTGGTGTACTTCGCCGCAGCTTCAGCCACTTGTTGCTCTAACTGCGCTTTTTGAGTTTCCAAAGTAATACTTTGGGTTAAATATAACTCAGATTCTTTGGTCACATCGACTGTATTAAACTGTTGGCGGAAACGGTTAAATTCACGTTCTGCCACATCTAATTGTTGTTTCAGTTCTGGGAGTTGGTCTTCCAAAAACTTTAAGGTCTGTGCCGTTTCTGCAGTACGACGCTCAATATTTTGTTGGCTATACGCCGCTAAAATGGCATTTAGTACTTGGGTAATGTGATGTTTGTCTGACCCTTGGTAATTCAGCCCCAACACGCCTGTTAACTTACCTCTTTCTGCCACTGAATAGTTGCCAGTTAAGCTTTTCATGGCAGCAGGTAAGCTTTGTTTTTGGATGTTATAGGTAGCGTCAAAGCGGTCTTGACTAAAAATAGCGACTTTCCACAGCCCAAATTCAGACTGTAATTGACTGACTTGGTTTAAAGGTGCAGAAAAAACCACCTGTCCAGTTGCTGCATCGGTCAGGCTGTATTTGCCTTGTGCAAATTTTAAAATTAAATTTTTATCTTGAAAATATTGCGGGATATCGAACTGGCGAATATCAAAACTTTTTTGATTGTCTTTAAACAGCACTGACTGAGATGAATATTCACTGTCATATTCATGCTTGGCAATTAAACGATTCCAGAAACTGTCTTCTGTACCCGAAACGCGAATATCTAAATTCAGATGATCAATCACGCTGCTCAATACTAAACGTGATTTTAAAATTTCAATTTCAGCTTGTGCAGGCGATTTCTGCTCAATCATGCTGGACAGATCACCTAATAACGCTGCAGAGGCCCCTTTGCTGTCTTCGACCTGTACCAAAGCATCTACTGCATAGGTGTCTGGCGTAGTTCTTAAATACAGTAAAGCGCAGACGATACTGAGTAGAACGCAAAGGGTAATCATTTTCCATTGTGCGATTAAGGAAAAAAATAATTCCTTTAAATCAATGGTATCTTCGGTGTTGGCGGTTTGGCTCATAGTTTAAATATCAAAAAAAGTAGAATTTTTAAAAAAGCGAAAATATCAAGAAGCTAGATATATTTTTTCCAGTCGGCAATGCAGGCTTGAATTAACGCACAGGTCTCATCAAATACGGCCTGATCGTGCTGATAGGGGTCGGCCACGTTTTTACTTTGCCAGTACCCCAATCTAAAAGTTTTGCCTTTGGCAAAGGGCCAGGTTTGTTCCACATGTTTTTGTTGATTTTGGCTCATCACCAAAATCAAGTCGGCTTTTTTAATTAAGTCTGCATTGAGTTTTTTGGCTACGTGTGGGCTCATGTCAATGCCATGACGTTGCATACATAAACGGGCTTTGTCATCAGCTGCATGCCCCACCAAACCTGAAATACCCGCAGATTCAATCTGTAAGTGTGGGTACTGCTGTTTTAAAAAGTATTCTGCCATAGGGCTACGGCAAATATTGCCAATACACACCACCAAAATGTGATTAATTTTCATTATTTACCCAAATTATCTAGTTGATAAAGCACACTAGAGAACGGAATCATCTGATTCACGACACGTTGCCAGCGGGCCAAGCCTGATGCATCGACATAGACAATATCATTGCTCCGCATTTTAAACTGATTGGCTAGGCCAAAGTCGGCAATGCTGGTTAAATCCATGTGATAGACTTCGGTATGTGTTGCATTGGGCTGACTACGCACCACATAAACTTTACTGCGGCTGGCAGACAGTGGGTTTAAGCCTAGGCTTTCACCCAATACATCGCTTAAGCTCATGCCTTGATCACGCATAGGGAGCGATTGATTTTTACCCGATTCACCCATCACATAAATTTTTTGATTTTCACGGTTGTTGACATACAAGGTGTCATTCGGCTGAATGAGTAAGTTGTGCAATGACAAGCCTGCTTTTTCCAGCTCTACGGTATTGAGTTGATAGCTACGCCCCTGACGCACTAAAGTCATAGAAGCATTGTCACCCTGTTGGGCATTGACCCCGCCTGCCATACCCAGTGCGGTATAGACACTCACAGGTTGATCATTTAAATAGAACTGCCCACCTTTCATGACATTGCCTTGTACCGAGTATCGCTGCCCTTGGTAAGACAAGACTCTTACAATCACATCTGGGGTTTTTAAATAACGTGCCAATTGACCGCGCAATTCACGATTCACTTGCGCTAAAGATTTACCTGCCGCTTTATAACGGCCGATAATCGGAAACTGAATATAACCCTGTGAGTCAATTTGATAACCATTGGACTCGACAGCTTTTTCACTAGTAATGGTATTGGTCGGTGGTGTAATTTCAGGATATGCCCATAAATAAATAGAAAGAATATCGCCTGAACTTAAGGTGTATTGATGCTGTGGTGTATGAAATAAATGCGCATAGTCTTGTTGAATATTGTGAACTGCAGGTTGCACCGCACGAATTGAGTCTTGGGTGAGTTTAATCACATTGACCGCTGTGCCCAAGTCAGTGGTATAGCCCCCTTCATTTGGTATGTCATAGGTTTGTAAGCCAGAGGTCACAGCACAGCCAGTGGCGGCAATGCCACATGCCAATAAAACAGCCAGTTGAAAGTGTCGCACGCGAGATTCCATTTTTAATTTATTAAAATATTTAAATCAATTGCCGCCATTTTACCGAACTTGTCAAATAGGTACATAGCAATTTGTAATCAATTTGCAGATTGATTCACAACTTTAAAGTAAAGTAAGATAAATCTTAAAAATTAGGAAGGTATTCTAAAGTTAAAAAGATGAATATTCACAAAAACTATACACTGTTGCTTATTTGAAGTAATTTGAGCACAAACCATAATAGAAATTTCATAAATTTCTGTTAGTATTCCTGCTGAAAGATTCATTAATTTTTCATAAAATATAGATATAAATTGAAAGGCACTCAAATGCTACAGCTTTCAGACCTAAAAATTGCCATTATTGGTTTAGGCTATGTCGGGTTACCCCTAGCGGTTGAATTCGGTAAGCAGTTGCCTGTGGTGGGTTTTGATATCCACCAAAAACGCATACAAGAATTACAGAGTGGGCAAGATCATACTTTAGAGGTGTCGTCAGAAGAACTTAAACAAGCGATACATTTAAGCTATTCAGCCAATTTAGATGACTTACGCAGCTGCAACTTTTTTATTGTGACTGTTCCAACCCCAATTGATGAGTTTAAACAACCCGATTTGACCCTGCTCATTAAAGCCTCTACCAGTATTGGGAAAGTACTTAAAAAAGGCGATGTGGTGGTGTATGAGTCTACCGTTTACCCCGGTGCTACCGAAGAAGCGTGTATTCCAGTTTTAGAACAAGTGTCAGGCTTAAAATTCAATCAGGAATTTTTTGCAAGCTATAGCCCAGAACGGATTAACCCAGGCGAAAAGCTGCACCGTGTAACCAATATTTTAAAAGTAACTTCGGGTTCTACCCCAGAAGTGGCAGATTTTGTTGATGCAGTTTATCAACTGATTGTGACTGCGGGCACGCATAAAGCACCGAGTATAAAAGTGGCTGAAGCTGCAAAAGTCATTGAAAATACCCAACGTGATGTGAATATTGCTTTAATTAATGAATTGGCCGTGATCTTTAATAAATTGGGTATTGATACCGAAGCAGTTTTACAGGCTGCGGGAACCAAGTGGAATTTTTTACCTTTCCGTCCTGGTTTGGTGGGTGGGCACTGTATTGGGGTAGATCCCTATTATTTAACCTATAAAGCACAGTCTTTAGGCTTGCATCCAGAAATTATTTTAGCGGCACGTCGTTTAAATGACCGTATGGGGGAATATGTTGCAACACAATTGATAAAAGAGATGGTGAAGCAGCGTATACAAGTGGTCGGTTCAAAAATTTTAGTGATGGGCTTGAGTTTTAAAGAAAACTGTCCTGATATTCTTAATACTAAAATTATTGATATGGTTCAGGCTTTAAAAGAATATGAGCTAGATTTAAATATTTATGACCCGTGGGTAGACCCGAAAGAAGTGGAACATGAATATGGTTTAACCCCTATTACTCAGTTGAAAGAGCATCATTATGATGCTGTGATTTTAGCTGTTGCTCATGATGAGTTTAAAAATATGTCAATAGACGATTTTAGAGCCTTAGCTAAAGAAAATTACGTACTCTATGACTTGAAATATATTTTGGGTGCTAAAGAAAGCGATCTAAGATTATAAATATATGAGTATATTGTCCAAAAAAATCATTTCCAATTCACTGTGGATGATGATAGAAAAGTGCATCAGCATTTTTGGTCTTATCTTTGTCACCTCCTATGTGGCAAAATATATCGGCCCTACTAACTTTGGTAAAATAGCATTAGCAGCCACCTTATTTGGTTTTGTGCAAACTTTAACTTGGTTTGGTAATCAGGAAATATTATTTAAGCGAGTGAGTAAGAACCCAAATTCAGGATTGAAGTATCTCTTGGGTACACAAGGTTTACGCAGGGGCTTATTTGTATTATTCAGTTTACCTATTTTGATTGCTCTATATTTATATTCCGATTACTTAACAGTAATTTTTGCAATCGCAACTGCATTTGCTAGTTATTATATTACTCAAGATATATATTCGATCTACAATAATGCAGTATTAAACTCCTACATCAATGCAATTGTAAATATGATTGGGTTGGGTGTTTCATTATTAATTCGCTACCTGATTGTGTTATTTGAGCTGAATTATGCTTTTCTAGCGCTCCCTATTGTACTGACAGTACTAATTCCTTTTTTGCTTAAAAAATTTATTTTTAATAAATCCCAAAAAGTACAGCTCATTAGCTTTAAAAACTATCGAAAATATTATTTTGGTACGGGTAGTGCTTTAGTATTATCTACATTGGCAGTTACTTTATACACTCAGGTTACTAGTCTGATGTTGGCAGCTTTAACCTCTACCCATAAACTTGGTATTTATACAGTTGCTGTTACTTTGGGAATGTCTTGGGCTTTTATTAATACATCCATCATTACTTCAATTGTAAGCCGAATATATAGAGAAAAAAGTACCTATCAATCATATGTGATGATTGCCAAATTAAATGCTGTAATAATTTTTATTTCATTAGTAGTGGTGATGATGTTGGCCTTATTAGGTCAATGGCTCATCAATTTACTTTATGGAAATGCTTATCAAGACGCTTATGAATTAATTGTAATATTGGGCTTAGCCACTTTGAGTAGCGGATTGGGAACTGTTGCTGCTCGTCTTATGGTGAAAGAAGAAAGTTATCGCTATATTTCAAGAAAAATGATGTGTGTTGCAATTACTTCATTACCAATATCTTATATCATGATTTACCTGTTTGAATTGAAAGGTGCTGCATATAGCGTACTAATAATTGAATTGCTATCATTAACGTTTTTTAATTACTTTTATAAAAATGGTCTTATATTTAAGATACATTTTTTCCCATTTTTTAAAAACTCATTAAAATCTAAGTATTAGGGAGAAGTAAGTGTTAAATATTACTGTTGTAGGTACGGGCTATGTTGGATTGTCTAATGCAGTGTTGTTCGCACGTCAGCACAATGTAACAAGTCTGGATATCAATGAGAATCGTGTCACTTTAATTAATCAAAAAATATCACCTATTGCAGATGACTATATTGAACAGGCTTTTGAAGAAGACAATTTAAATTTGAAAGCTACACTTGATCAGGTTCAGGCATATGGGCAAGCTGATTATATTATTATTGCTACCCCAACTAATTATGATTCTGAGACTAATTATTTTGATACATCTTCAATTGAAAGTGTGATTGCTGATATTCTACCAATAAATACAACTGCACCGATCATTATTAAATCTACAATACCTGTAGGTTATACCGCTCAACTTAAGTCCAAATTTAAAACTGAACAAATTGTATTCATTCCAGAGTTTTTACGTGAAGGAAAAGCACTTTACGATAATTTATATCCATCTCGGATTATTGTTGGTGAAAAATCAGAACGTGCTGAAAAAATTGCCCAGCTGTATTTAACTGCTACAGTTGAGCGTACCGCTCCAACTATATGCATGGAATCTACTGAGGCAGAAGCAGTAAAACTTTTCTCTAATACATATTTGGCTATGCGTGTAGCGTATTTTAATGAGCTAGATACCTATTGTGCAAAACACGGTCTTAGTAGTTTAGATATTATACAAGGCGTAAGTTTAGACCCTCGTATTGGTCAGCATTATAACAACCCTTCGTTTGGTTATGGGGGATATTGCTTGCCTAAAGATACCAAACAGTTACTGGCCAATTATAAAGATGTTCCACAAAATTTGATTCAGGCAATTATTCATTCAAATAAAACACGTAAGCAATTTATTGTAAAAGAGATTCTTAAAAAACGTCCAAATATCGTAGGGATTTACCGTTTAACCATGAAAGCAGGTTCTGATAACTTTAGGGATTCAGCCATTCAAGATGTTATTCGTGAATTAGCGGAATATAATATTCAGGTTCAAATTTATGAACCAACATTAAGGCATGATAAGTTTGAAAATTATGCTGTGCAGAATAATTTAAATGAGTTCTTATCAAGTTCTGATGTGATTCTTGCCAATAGAATGAGTGATGATTTGAAGCATGAGTCAAGTAAAGTCTATACACGCGATCTATTTGGAGATAATTAATGATGGAGAATAGCCAATCGGCCCCTATTATTGTATTTGTATATAATAGACTTCAGCATGTTGAGAAAATGATTGAAAATTTAGTTCAATGTGAACTTGCATCTAGTTCTGATTTGTATATTTATTCAGATGGTGCGAAATCTGAAAAAGATGAAATCGCTGTTCATCAAGTTCGAGAGTTTTGTAAGACAATTTCTGGATTTAGATCTTTAAATATAATTCAACGTGATAAAAATTTTGGCTTAGCTGCGAACATCATTGATGGTGTAACAGAGGTTGTGAATAGGCATGGCACTGTTATTGTAATGGAAGATGATTTAATAGTTCACCACCAATTTCTTATATATATGAATAATTGCCTGAATAAATTCAAAGATAATGCAGGTATATGGCATATTAGTGGATGGAATTATCCTATCGATGAAAGTGGCTTACCTGATATATTTTTAACTAGAATAATGAATTGTTGGGGGTGGGCAACATGGAAAGATAGATGGGTGAATTTTGATAAAAATTCTGAATCATTAGTTAAAATTTTTGATAAAAAAATGATTAATGAGTTTGATGTTGAGAATTCTGGGGTTTTTTGGAGTCAAGTTATTGGTAATTTAACTGGAAGAATAAATACTTGGGCTATTTTTTGGTATGCCACTATATATTTAAATAAAGGCCTATGTGTCAATCCTAAGATCAGTTTAGTAACAAATATTGGACATGATGGGTCTGGAACTCACAAAAGCCAAGCAGAAAATATTTATAGTCCAATTTTGAGAACCCAAGATATTAATCATTGGGATTATGAAATAGGTAAAATAGAGAATCAGCTTGCTTATAAAAGAATACAAGAATTTTATAAAAATCTTAAACCTAAAATAACAACAAGAGTTCTAAATAAAATGAAAAAAATATTAGGAGTATAAAGTGCGAATTCTTTGGGTGGTTAATACAATTTTTCCTTCTTTAAGTTTGTCACTGGGTTTGCAACCGCCAATGTCTGGTAGTTGGATGTACGGTTTGGCTGAAAAAATATCCGAACAAAACGATATTAAATTAACTGTAGTGACAGTTTATAATGGAAAAGAAATATTGGAAAAAAGAATTGATGGAATAGACTATATTCTTATTCCCATGAAAAATAAAAAAATGTGGGGGGGGATTTTTGATCAGGTAAAACCACAGCTTGTTCATATTCACGGAAGTGAATTTTCATATGGTTTAGATTTAATGGAGCAAAGACCAGAAGGTAAATATGTATTATCGATTCAGGGATTAGTTAGTGTTTGTGCTGACTATTATCTTGCAGGATTGTCTATAAAAGATGTTATTAAAAATATTACTTTAAGAGATTTATTAAAAAATGATAATTTGTTTCAAGCAAGAAATAAATTTAAAAAGCGGGGAGGCACTGAAAAAAAATACTTTTCAAAAGTAGATGCAATAATAGGTAGAACAGATTGGGATAGGGCTCATACTTGGGCATTCAACCAGAACTTACCATATTATCATTGTGATGAAATGTTGAGAAAAGAATTTTATACCGATGAGAAATGGTCATATGAAAACTGTGAAAAAAACTCTATTTTTATTAGTGCGGCAAATTATCCACTGAAAGGTTTTCATCAAGTTTTAAAAGCAGCAAATTTGGTAAAAAAAACTTGTCCAGATTTAAGGATATATGTAGCTGGTCACAAAGTTTGTGGTGATGGTAGTTTAAAATCAGAACTTAAGCTATCAGGTTATGGTTTATATATTAAAAAACTCATCAGAAAATATAAGCTTGAACAGAATGTAGTATTCCTCGGTGTGCTGACAGCGGAGCAGATGAAAGAGCGTTATTTAAAAAGCCATATTTTTATTTGTCCATCCAGTATTGAGAACAGTCCTAATTCAGTTGCGGAGGCACAAATACTAGGTGTTCCTGTGTTAGCTAGTCATGTGGGGGGTATCTCAAGTTTGGTTAAGCATCAAGAAACTGGTTTTTTATATGAGTATGGCGATTATACTATTCTGGCAAATTATATTAGTCAAATTTTATTAAATAAAATCAATATTGCAATATTAAGTGAGTGTGAGCGTAATATAGCTAAAGAAAGGCATAATAAAGATATAATTGTTGAACAGTTAAGAGGTTGTTATATTTTAAAAGTTGGAGGGGGTAAATGTTAGCTCATATTATTCTTTCTTTGGTTTGTGTGTTTAGCTCTTTGTTTTGTTCATTATCCAATGTTAAATCTGATGATTTGAAAAAAGTACTATATTTAAATGCATTGCTTATATTTTTTTTTCTAGCTCTTAGATATGATTTTGGTAATGATTATCTTGGTTATTATGAGATGTATAATAATATTAAGGATGGAGGTATTAATTCTTTAGGAGATAGAGTTGAGTATGGGTGGGGTTGGTTAAATGTGATTTTTTCTGGGTTAAGTTTTTACTGGATGTATGCTTTTATTGCTTTATTTCATGTAAGTTCTTTAGTTTATTTAATTGAGAAATATTGTCCTCCGTCTGCATATTGGTTAGCTTTATTTATATATTTGTGTTTTCCTGACAATATGTTAATAGGTCTTTCTGGTATAAGGCAATCTATTGCTATGACTTTTTTTCTATTATCGGTTGATTCAATATTAGATAAAAAATACCTCCGATATTTTGTATTTAGTATGCTTGGAATTTCTTTTCATTCAAGTATGATTTTGATTGTAATTCCTGTGTTATTAATTATTTTTTTCAAAAAAAATAATAAAATATTTTATACTTTTGGTTGCTTTTCTTTATTTTTTCTAATTGTATTTAATAACTATATATTGTCATATATGTCAGAATATTTCTTTAATTCATTTGAAAAGTATCAAGTGTATCAGGAAGGACATGATGCCAAATTTGGAAGTGGCTTGAGTTTAATTTTTAATTTATTTTTTTTAATTTCAATTCTTTATGTGATTCCAACTGTTAAGTGTTTAAAAAAAGCTACTATTTTAAAGATTGCTTCACTCTCCTATTTTTTCTTACCTCTAAGTTGGGGTATTGGTATATTTGTAAGATTCATTTTTTATTTTGAGCAACTGTTGGTTATTGCAATTCCTATAGTTTACCTTAGCTTGAAAAGTAATTATTTAAAGTTTTTATATTTATTTGTTGTTATATTTTATATTTTATACTTGTATTTAAATTTTTTCTTTATGGATATTTGGGTGAAGAAATTCTTTGAATATAATACAATTATTCCTTTAGTCTTAGATTATTTGTTTTAGGTGTATTGTTATGAGTATATATTATTTTGGTTATTACACATATAATTCTAATCCTAATGATTTTAAAGTTTTTCCTGGGTGTAATGTTAAAATTTCATACATTCTTAATTGTATAAAAATTAACAACCTCCCAGTAAATGTAATAAGTTTAGGAGAGTCTTATACAAATAAATCATCTAAAATCATTAAAGTGGATGAGCTTGAGACTAATTATTTTGTAGCGACATGTAAAGGTAGAATATTTTCTAGATTGTTCCTGATTTTACAAGTTTTATATATTTTATTTTTTAAAGTAAAAAAAAGCGATGTGGTAATTTTTTATCATGTTTTTTATTTGTTGCCGATATTTAAATTTGCAAAATATCTTAAAAAATTTAAGTTAATCATTGAGGTTGAAGAGAGCTATCAAGCTGCTTGGGGCAATGAAGATGAGAAAATTAAAAAAGAAATCGATTTATTGAAGAATGCTGATGGCTATATTTATGTAAATGATTTATTGCCGGATGTGATTGAAAAAAGAAAATCTTATACAGTTTGTTATGGTGATTATTCTGTATATTTACGGAAAAATGTAAATTGTACCCTTAAAAAAATTAGGATGGTTTATGCTGGTTTAATCAGTTTTAATGAACATTCTGATGTGGTTTTAGCAATTAATACAATGCAATATTTGTCAGATAGATATAGCTTATCAATAGCTGGATATGGAAGTGAAAAAGATATAAATTTAATGAAGGAATATATTCAGGAAAAAGGCTTAAGTGATAAAGTTTCTTATGCTGGTTTTTTTCAAGGTCAAGACTATGATGAATATTTAACCGAATTTGATATTGGCTTAAATCCCAGAATGTTACAGGATCAGCTTTCGAATTATACTTTTCCATCTAAAGTAATGAGTTATTTAACTCATGGTTTATATGTTGTGAGTACACCTATTCAATGTATTGCTGCTTCTAAGGTTGCAAACTTGGTTTCCCTTTCAAATGATAACACAGCGGAAAGTCTTTCTTCTGCTGTCTTGAAGGTCAATTTTGATTGTAGTCATCATCAAATTATTGATGAACTGCATAATAATTTTGTTAAAGACATAGGTGGGTTAATTAAGAATGCTTCTCATTGATGCTGTATATATTAATAATGGTGGTGGTTTAGTTTTGTTAAAAAATCTAGTTGATTTTTTAAACGCTCAATTTAAAGATATATATTATTTGTTTGATAAGAGAACAGAAGCTGTTTTTCAAGAGATTCCAGTTAAAAATAAAAAATTTATTTCTAACTCTATGCTTGAAAGACACTTTTTTTATCAAACAAATAAGGATAAATTTGATAAAGTTATTTGTTTTGGTAACTTGCCGCCTACTATTCGATTAAAAGCTAAAGTCCTAGTTTATTTTCATCAACCACTTTTTTTAGAAATTCCAAAAGGATTTTCTTTTAAAAATAAATTTATATACGCTATAAAGCAGAATATTTTAAATTGTATAAAAAACAATGCTGATATTTGGTTAGTGCAAAGTGAAAATGTTAAGTTGGAATTTTCTAAAAAATATTTAAGTGGCAGAGCTGAAAAAATAGCCAAGTTACCCTTCTATCCTGAGTTAAATTTCTCTTGTTATAATATAAATAGAGCAAAGGATAGTTTTCTTTATGTGAGTAACAGTTCACCTCATAAAAATCATTATAGGTTAATCGAATCTTTTTGTTTGGCTTATGATGAAGTACATAAAGGTAGTTTGACCGTTACTGTGCCAGATACCGATTTGAATCTATGTACATTTATGCAGAATAAAATTGATTCGGGTTATCCGATCAAAAATGTCGGTTTTATAGATAGAGAAAAATTAACCGAACTTTATTTGAACCATGAGTATTTTATATTTCCCTCATTGGCTGAAAGTTTTGGGTTGGGCCTTGCTGAGGCTATAGATGGTGGTTGTAAAATAATAGCATCAGACCTGAGCTATACTTATGAAGTTTGTGAGCCTTCATTAGTTTTTGATCCTATTAGTGTAGCTTCTATACAAGCTGCCATGGTAACTGCTATTAAAAATGAATTACCTTACGCAAAGAAATTAATTGAAAATGATCTTTCAAAGATTATGCAACTTCTAGTGGACTAAATATGTATTTTACAAACAAGATTCTTCTCATCACAGGCGGTACAGGTTCCTTCGGAAATGCTGTTCTAAAACGTTTTTTAGAAACAGATATTAAAGAAATCCGTATCTTTAGTCGTGATGAGAAAAAGCAAGATGATATGCGAAAAAAGTATCAATCATCGAAGCTTAAATTCTATATTGGCGATGTTCGTGATTACAACAGCATTTTAAACGCTACTCGTGGCGTAGATTATATTTACCATGCTGCTGCATTAAAACAAGTCCCTTCTTGTGAATTTCACCCTATGGAAGCGGTTAAAACCAATGTGTTGGGTACAGAAAATGTGTTGGAAGCAGCCATTCAAAACCGTGTGAAACGTGTGGTATGTTTAAGTACAGACAAAGCTGTTTATCCAATTAACGCTATGGGTATTTCCAAAGCCATGATGGAAAAAGTTATGGTGGCGAAGTCTCGTAACTTAGAAGAACTTGAAACTGTGATTTGTGGTACACGCTACGGTAATGTCATGGCCTCTCGTGGTTCTGTGATTCCATTATTTGTAGATCAGATGCGTCAAGGTAAACCGCTTACCATTACTGACCCAAACATGACCCGTTTCATGATGACATTAGAAGATGCGGTTGATCTGGTATTGTATGCTTTTGAACATGGCGAAAATGGCGATATCTTTGTTCAAAAAGCTCCAGCAGCAACGATTGAAGTGTTAGCTCAAGCATTAAAAGAATTACTCAATGTAGAAGATCATCCTGTTTCAATTATGGGCACGCGTCATGGTGAAAAAGCATATGAAGCCTTACTCAGCCGTGAAGAAATGGTAGTTGCAATAGACCAAGGATATTACTTCCGAGTACCGGCAGATCAACGCGACCTGAACTATGAAAAATATGTAGAAGATGGTGATTTAAAAATTACTCAATACGAAGATTATAATTCACATAATACCGAGCGTTTAGATGTTGAAGGTATGAAAAAGTTATTATTAAAACTTGAATTTGTGCGTGCTTTAACTCAAGGTCAATATATAGATCCAGAGGCTTAAACATGAAAATTTTAGTCACAGGTTCCAACGGTTTTATTGCAAAAAACTTAATTCAATTCCTGTCTGAAGAATCAGAAATCGAAGTTTTAAAATTTAACCGAGATTCTAGTTTAGAAGAGTTAGAGCAATCTGTACTTGCTGCGGACTGGATTGTACATTTAGCGGGAATAAACCGCCCTTTAAATGAGCAAGAATTTGTTGATGGGAATGTTACGCTCACACAAAAAATAGCAGACATTCTTAGACAGGCAGAAAAGCAAACCCCGATTATTCTTTCTTCATCTATTCAGGCTGAACGTGACAATGTTTATGGAAAGAGTAAATTGGGTGGTGAACAGGCTTTATTGGAACTTCAGCAAAAGCAGGGCAATCCTGTTTATATTTGCCGTTTAGCCAATGTATTTGGTAAGTGGTCACGTCCAAACTATAATTCGGCTGTGGCAACCTTCTGTTATAACACCGCGCATGATTTACCGATCCAGATTCATGATGAAAAGGCAGTTATTCGCCTAGTGTATGTCGATGATGTCGTTGAATCATTCTGGAATCTTATCCAAGGTGAGTTGCAAGTAGAACAGTTGTTTACTATTGAGCCAGAATATCAAATTACTGTCGGTGAATTAGCTAGAACATTGAAAGGTTTTAAAGAGTCTCGCAACACTTTAATTACCGATCGTGTTGGAACAGGTTTAACTCGTGCACTTTATTCGACTTATTTAAGTTTCTTAAAACCTGAACAATTTGACTATAGCGTACCTAAATATGGCGATCAGCGCGGTGTTTTTGTGGAAATGTTGAAAACCCCAGATGCAGGGCAGTTCTCCTACTTTACTGCATATCCAGGTATTACTCGTGGTGGACATTATCACCATACCAAAACAGAAAAGTTCTTGGTGATTAAAGGTAAAGCATTATTTAAGTTTAAGCATGTGGTGACTGGCGAACTCTATGAGCTTGAAACTTGTGGGGATCAACCACGAATTGTAGAAACTGTACCTGGCTGGACGCATGACATTACCAATATTGGTGAAGATGAAATGGTCGTGATGTTATGGGCAAATGAAATTTTTGACCGTGAAAAACCAGATACCTATGCCATGCCACTAACACATTAAGAGTTAAGATTGTGAAGAAATTAAAATTAATGACCGTTGTTGGAACGCGTCCTGAAATTATTCGTTTATCACGTGTTATGTCTGCGTGTGATCAATATTTTGATCATGTTCTGGTACATACAGGCCAAAACTATGATTATGAACTCAATGAAATTTTCTTTACCGATTTAGGTATCCGTAAACCTGATCATTTTTTAAATGCTGCAGGTGCGACGGGTGCAGAAACGATTGGTAATGTGATCATTGCTGTAGATAAGGTATTGGAGCAAGTTCAGCCTGAAGCACTGTTGGTGTTAGGCGATACCAATAGCTGTATGGCAGTATTACCTGCAAAACGTCGCAAAATTCCAACATTCCACATGGAAGCAGGAAACCGCTGTTTTGATATGCGCGTACCTGAAGAAATTAACCGTCGTATTGTCGATCATACCGCTGACATTAACTTGACCTATAGTACGATTGCACGAGATTACTTGTTGGCAGAAGGTTTGCCAGCCGATCAGGTGATTAAAACAGGTAGCCCAATGTTTGAGGTGCTCCATCATTACAAGGCTAAAATTGAAGCATCGGATGTATTGGCACGTTTAGGGTTAAAAGAGCATCAATATTTTATTGTAAGTGCACACCGTGAAGAAAACATCAACTCAGACCAGAACTTTTTAGATTTGGTTCAAATGCTGAATTCAGTTGCGGAAAAGTATCAGTATCCTGTAATTGTTTCAACGCATCCACGTACCCGTAAGCGTATTGAAGAATTAAATATTGAGTTTCATTCACTAATTCAATTGTTAAAGCCACTTGGATTTAGTGATTACAATAAGTTGCAGCTTTCTGCTAAAGCAACATTGTCTGACAGTGGCACGATTAATGAAGAATCTTCAATTTTGAATTTTCCAGCTCTGAATTTACGTCAGGCACATGAGCGACCAGAAGGTATGGAAGAGGCTGCTGTGATGATGGTGGGCTTAACAGCAGAGCGTGTTTTGCAAGGCTTAGAAATTCTAGATCATCAACCACGTGGTGAGGAGAGATTATTACGTTTGGTTGCAGATTATAGTATGCCAAATGTAGGTGAAAAAGTAGCGCGTATCATTTTAAGCTATACTGATTATGTGAACCGTGTGGTGTGGAAGAAGTATTAAAATATGAAAATTCTTCTTTTAACGCAGTGGTTTGACCCTGAACCTACTTTTAAAGGACTAGCTTTTGCGAAAGAGTTAAAGCGACAAGGTCATGAAGTGCAGGTACTTACAGGGTTTCCGAATTACCCTGGTGGCAAAATTTATGATGGGTATAAATTAAAGTTGTACCAACGTGAAGAAATAGACGGAATTTCTATTTTACGCGTTGCTTTATATCCTAATCATGATAGCTCTGCGTTAAAAAGAATTTTTAATTATATTAGTTTTGCTTTTATGGCAATACTTTTTGGTATTTTTTCGACCAGAAAAGCCGATGTCATTTATGCTTATCATCCCCCATTAACTGTGGGAATAGCTGCTATTTTCATTAAGCTTTTTCGACGTACACCGATTGTCTATGACATTCAGGATATGTGGCCTGATACCCTAAAAGCAACAGGTATGCTGAATAATAATAAAATTTTAAATGTTATTGGCTCCGTGTGTAAGCTAGTCTATAGATTTGTTGATCATATTGTTGTGTTGTGTCCTGGCTTTAAACATACACTTATAGAACGCAATGTCCCAAAAGAAAAAATTAGTGTTATCTATAATTGGTGTGATGAACAAGGCTTGACTCAAGCGCAGCCTGCAAAGATTGAATATCAACAACTCATGCAGAATAAATTTAATATTGTTTTTGCCGGAAATATGGGGAAAGCTCAGGCTTTGGATAGCATTTTAGATGTTGCTAAAGAAGTCCAGGATATTCAGGATATTCAATTCGTTTTTGTTGGTAGTGGGACAGAAACTGAGCGTCTAAAACAGCGTTTAATTAGTGAAAATATTTCAAATACTATCTTTATTCCACGTATGCCTATGGCAGAAGTTGGAGGGGTATTAGAGCTATCAAGTTTATTATTGGTACACTTAAAAAAAGATCCATTGTTTGAGATTACTGTGCCATCTAAGACTCAAGCTTATATGGCAATGGGTAAACCTGTATTAATGGCTGTGGCGGGAGATGCTGCTGATCTTGTACGACGAGCTGAGTGTGGCTGTGTTGCAATCTCTGAGGATGTAGAAAGTATTCAGCAAGCTATTTTGAAAATTTATCACTTGTCTGCTAGTGAACAGCTGCAAATGGGCTTAAATGCGCACAACTTTTATCTACAAGAATTATCTTTAGAAAGTGGGGTCTTAAACTTTGTAACGATTTTTGAGAAAGTTAGTCGAAAAGTTTAATTTGAGAGAAAATGTAATGAAAGTTTTAATATTAGCCCCTCATGCAGACGATGAAGTGATTGGTATGGGAGGAACGATTGCGAAACTCACATCCCAAGGTCATGAAGTAATTTTAGCTGTTTTAACAGGAGCTGGTGATGAGCCTCATCCGATATGGCCAAGTTCATTATGGGATGGTATTCGTACTGAGTGTTTAGATGCTGCAGAAATTTTAGGTATAACTCAAGTTATATTTAAAAATTTACCTGCTGTTTGTTTAGATCACTACCCGACATGGAAAGTGAATGGTGAGGTGGATAAGCTAATTCAGGAAGTTAATCCAGATGAAGTATATATTCCCTTTCAGCATGACTTACATCAGGATCATGGTGTAATCAATTACGCTGCATTGGTAGCTTTAAGACCCTATTTATCAAAAAATAAAAATTTAAAGAGAGTGTTATGTTATGAGACACTTTCAGAAACCCATTTAGCGGCACCTTATTTAGTTGCTGCATTTCAACCTAATATTTTTGTTGATATAGAGAGTTTTTTAGAAAAAAAACTATTGGCAATGGCTGCTTATAAAAGTCAAGTTCAACCCTCAAATATGCCACGCTCACTTAAATCATTGGAATCTTTAGCTCATATTCGAGGAACACATATAGGCAGTATGGCAGCAGAAGGTTTTGTACTGATAGGTGAATATCAGCGATGAAATTCACAGTTGCTTTAAAACGATTAACAGATCTCATAATTTCTCTATTTTTATTAATACTCCTATCACCAATATTAATCCTTTGTACCCTGTTTATAAAATTAGGTGACAAGGGGCCAATATTTTATAAACAACAACGGGTAGGGCTTAATGGCTGTTTTTTCGAAATTTTAAAATTTCGCTCTATGAGCGTAAATGAAAATAGAGAAATTGGCCAGACTTTTAATACCGATCCAGAGATAACATGGATTGGGAGATTAATGCGTCGTACCAAAATAGATGAGTTGCCTCAACTCATTAATGTCGTAAAAGGGGATATGGGCTTAGTTGGTCCTAGACCATGTCTTATGATAACCTATGAAGAAATGCCTGAATGGGCAAAAGAGCGTTTTAAAGTTCGCCCTGGGATGACTGGATTAGCTCAAATTAATGGTAATATTTTTTTGAGCTGGGAAGAGCGCTGGAAATACGATATTCAGTATGTAAAGACTTTATCCATTTTAAATGACATAAAAATTGTTTTTAAAACAATATTAGTTGTTATTTTTGGAGAAGATAAATTTAAAAAGGATCTGAAATGAAGTTTATAGTTATTGGTGGGGTAACGAGTACAAAAATATTAATTGATAAACTTCTGGATTCAAATATAGCTGACGTTACGGTTTATGGTTATGAGCCTAAAGATCATTCTTTAGTAAGCGGGTGGACAGATTTATCATATAGTCAAAATAAAGGATATATTTATAAAGCATTTCAAAAGATAAATGATTTTGAAAATGAAATTGTAGAAGCAAACCCGGATTATATTTTTGTTGTTGGTCTTTCTCAATTGGTATCTAGAAAAATTATTGATGCTGCACAAAAATTTTCTATTGGTTTTCATCCTACTGCTTTACCAAAAGGTAGAGGTAGAGCACCTTTAGCATGGATTACTGAAAAATGTGAGGATGGGGCAGCGACTTTTTTTGAATTGACAGAAAATGCTGATGAAGGACAAATTTTTGTTCAGACACCATTTTTGGTTGAAGAATTTGATGATGCTGAAAGTGTTGAAGCTAAATTACTCATTGCAGAAAAAGATGCTTTAGATAAATTAATTTTTTCAATTAAAAATAAGCAGCTAAAAGGAGTACAACAGTCAGAAGAACAGGCTACATTTAATGGTAAACGTACTCACTTGGATGGTTGTATAAACTGGGAAAATGAAGCATATAAAGTTGACCGATTAATTAAAGCGGCAACACATCCACACCCTGGTGCTTTTACATTTTTTGAAGACTTGGAAATAAAAATCTGGAAATCTGAAGTATTACTTAATTCTCCTTATAATGGTGTTGTTGGTACTATTCAAAAAGTTAATCAAAATGATTTTATTATTCAATGCCTTGATCATTGTATCAAAGTAAAATGTTGGTCTGCAGCTAATTCTTGGTCACCCAAAGTAGGGATGAGACTAGGATATATCAATTCTCTCGAAATTAATCAGCTAAGAAAAAAAGTAACAGACTTGAGTGAACGTTTAGAAGTGATGGAAACTTTTTTAAAAAAAGTATTAAGTAACAAGCTATAAATAGGTGCCTAAAATGTCTGAATTATTTGGTATCTATGGTGTTTCAGGTTGTGGTCGAAGTTTGATGCCTGTCGCTCGCCAGCAATTACAGCGCCAGAATATAAATGCTGAAATCTATTTTATTGATGATAGCTTAATTGAAAAAATAACGATTAACGGTCATATTGCATTAAATTATGCCGCTTTTAAAGCATTAAAAGCGGATAGAAAGTCGGTTTTAATTGCGATTGCCAATAGTCAGATCCGTGAAGAAATTGCGATAAAACTTGAGCAAGATGCAATTGAGCTATGGACGATTCAGGCAGATAATGTTGTGCGTATGGATGCAATAGAGATTGCCTCGGGTGCTGCTTTAAGTCCATTTGTGACCCTCACTTCCAATATCAAGATTGGTAAATGTTTTCATGCCAATTTATATAGTTATGTTGAGCATGATTGCATCATTGGTGATTACGTCACCTTTGCTCCCGGGGTGAAATGCAATGGCAATATCCATATCGAAGATCATGCCTATATTGGTACAGGTGCCGTGATCAAGCAGGGTACACCTGACAAGCCTTTAGTGATTGGCAAGGGTGCTGTGGTTGGTATGGGCGCAGTAGTCACCAAAAGCGTTCCACCGGGCGTAACGGTGATTGGCAATCCGGCAAGAATTCTAGAGAAAAAATAAGTTTTTAAATTTTGAACTTCAGGACATATCATGTTAAACACTGCATTTGAACCATGGCCAAGTTTTACTCAGGAAGAAGCGGATGCGGTTTCAGGGGTTTTATTGTCGAATAAAGTCAACTATTGGACCGGACAGGAATGCCGTGAGTTTGAAAAAGAATTTGCCCGGTTCGCAGAAACTAAATATGCAGTGGCTTTAGCCAATGGAACGGTCGCGCTGGATGTTGCACTTAAGGCACTAGGCATTGGCGCGGGTGATGACGTAATTGTCACTTCACGCACCTTTTTAGCGTCGGCGAGCTCGATTGTTACAGCAGGTGCCAACCCCATTTTTGCAGATGTAGAACTCGATTCACAGAACATTTCTGCTCAAACCATCGAAGCAGTACTGACTCCAAATACCAAAGCCATAATTTGTGTGCATTTAGCAGGCTGGATGTGCGACATGGATCCGATTATGCAACTGGCAAAAGAAAAGGGTGTGTATGTGATTGAAGACTGTGCCCAAGCGCATGGTGCGATGTACAAAGGCAAATCTGCAGGTTCGATTGGACATATTGGTGCCTGGTCGTTCTGTCAGGACAAAATTATGACTACAGGTGGCGAAGGCGGTATGGTCACCACCAATGATGAACAGCTATGGAAAAAAATGTGGTCGTACAAAGACCATGGTAAAAATTACGACAGCATTTATCACAAACAACATCCGCCAGGTTTTCGTTGGTTACATGACTCATTTGGCACCAACTGGCGCATGATGGAAATGCAAGCGGTGATTGGACGTATACAATTACAGCGCATGCCAGAATGGACACAAAAACGTACCGAGCATGCACAGCGCATTTTGGCAGCCTTTCAGGACAGTCCATATTTTACTGTGCATTACCCAGACAGTGACTATGTACATGCCAACTACAAGTGCTATGTGCAGGTCAATAGCGAACAGTTACCTGCAGATTGGTCACGTGATCGTATCATGCAGGAAATTAATGCTTTGAATGTACCTTGTTTTAGTGGTTCATGCTCAGAAGTATATTTGGAACACGCCTTTGATGGTACAACATGGCGACCTGCACAGCGTTTAGCAAATGCACAGCAATTGGGCGAAACCAGTTTAATGTTCTTGGTCCATCCAAACTTAAGCGATGACAGTATCACAAAAACTATTGCGGCGATTCAGCAGGTGATACAACAGATGGCAGGCTAAGCCATACTGATGATGCAGTCTTCAAGTGGTGATCTTCATCTTATGATAGGGTTTAAAGGGTTGCGTAAGACTAGTTGGTGCATTTACATCACTAGACTATTGCATGCGATAGAGTTACCTAATCTTTAAACCGAAAATAGAGTAAAATATGTAAATGATATATTTTACTTTGATAAAAATAGTGTGAACTGAAAATTGCCTATTTAAGGTATATAGACAATTATCAGTAAAAAAATATTGAGAAGCCTCATCCCGTGAAATCCATTATCGAACCTGCTGTAGAATCCCCCCGCTTAGTCAAACTCGCATTTTTAATGGTGTTGGACTTTTGTATATTTCCTGTCTTGCTGTGGCTATGTTATGCCATCCGCCAGTTTGACCTAGGGGCAGAAGTGGTACCCAACTTGGCTTTTGGTTCGGTATGGGCAAGTGTGATTGCCGTTGTATCGCTGTTTATTTTTGGGGTATATCGCTTTATTGTGCGTACCTACAGCGAACTGTTTATGGTCAAATTGGGGTTGGGCACTTCTTTGACTGTGGCAGGGTTATATGCGTTGGCATATTTTACCGATGCCTTTATCCCAACTTCTATTCCGCTTATGTTCGGCTTTCTCATGTTCGCTTGGGTCTGGTTTAGCCGTGGTTTTATTCGCTTTATCGTGCGTTCTTATTTACAGGCCGATATACAAAAAAAACGTGTGGCGATTTATGGTGCAGGCAATGCAGGACAGCAAATTGCAGGAGCACTCTACAATTCCGATGAACACTTACCCGTGTTGTTTATTGATGATGATCCATCACTCACTGGGCAACAGTTGGGCCGTTTAAAAGTCTATGATGCAGAAACAGCATTAAAAGTCATGCCGAAAAAGCATATTGATGAAATTTTGATTGCGTTGCCTTCTGTCGGACGCATGCGTAAAAGCGAGATCGTCAAATTTTTAGAACCTGCACATATTAAAATTACCGAAATTCCAGGACTGACCAAACTGGTCGATGGTGAAATTCGCGTATCGGATATTCAGGAAGTCGATATTATTGACTTGCTCGGGCGTGACCCTGTGCCGCCAGTACCCGAACTGTTGGCTAAAAATATTCAAAACAAAATGGTCTTGGTCACAGGTGCGGGGGGGTCCATTGGTTCTGAACTGTGTCGCCAGATTGTCAAAAATAAACCTAAAGCTTTGGTGATTTATGAACTGACCGAATTTGCGTTGTATAGCATTGACAAAGAATTACGCTTAAATAGCGATGTTACGATTATCCCAATTTTAGGTTCAGTGCTCGATCAGGCCAAACTAGAGCGGGTGATGGAACAGTATGCGGTTCAAACCGTGTACCATGCCGCTGCCTACAAACACGTGCCCTTGGTGGAATGTAACCCATTGGCAGGTTTGAAAAACAACGCCATTGGGACGGCATTTAGCTTAAATGCAGCGGTCAAAACAGGTGTAGAAACCTTTGTGCTCATTTCTACCGATAAAGCCGTGCGTCCAACCAATGTCATGGGTGCGTCTAAACGTATGGCAGAGTTGTATTGTCAGGCCATGGCAGAAGCGCAAGATCAGACACAAATTAGCATTGTCCGCTTTGGGAATGTTTTGGGTTCATCGGGTTCGGTGGTGCCGTTGTTTAAACAGCAAATTGCCAAAGGTGGACCCATTACCGTGACTCATCCTGAAGTAACCCGTTACTTTATGACCATTCCAGAAGCCTCGCAATTGGTGATTCAGGCGGGTGCTTTGGGTCAGGGTGGCGATGTATTCCTGCTGGATATGGGGGAACCTGTACGCATTCAGGATTTGGCCCGTCAAATGATTGCACTGAGTGGTTTAAAAGTACGAGAAACAGGCAGTCAGGAAGGTGATATTGAAATTCAATATTCAGGCTTACGTCCAGGCGAAAAACTCTACGAAGAATTGTTGATTGATGCCGATAATACCGAAATTACCCAGCACAGTCGTATTTTGCGTTCTTATGAAAAAATGTATCCGTTGGATGAATTGCTGATGGTGTTTGAGCGTATGCATGACTTAACCGCAATTCAAAGTGATATCGACTGGGCTTTAGCACAGCTTGAACACTATGTTGATGGCTATCAACGTGGTAAAGAAGTCAAAGTAAATTAAAATATCGAGATCAGGTAAAGACATATGATTAAGAAAGCCATTTTACCCGTTGCAGGTTTAGGCACCCGTTTTCTGCCTGCCAGTAAAGCCATTCCCAAAGAAATGGTGACTGTGGTCGATCGTCCTGCGATTGAATATGTAGTACGCGAGGCAGTTGCAGCAGGGATTGAGCAAATTATTTTGGTGACCCATTCATCTAAAGCCTCCATTGAAAACTACTTCGACCGTAACTTTGAGTTAGAAACCACTTTGGAACAAAAACAAAAACTGGATTTGCTCAAAGAAATTACCGAAATTTTACCTGCGCATGTCAGTGTCGTGAGTGTACGTCAGCCACAACCTTTAGGCTTAGGGCATGCGGTTTTATGTGCTAAATCTGTAGTGGGCAATGACGCTTTTGCTGTGTTATTACCCGATGTATTGGTTAAAGATGATGCTGCACAAAATGACTTGGCACGCATGATTCAGCGTTTTGAGCAAAGCCATGCCGCACAGATTATGGTCGAAGCAGTGCCAGATCATCTGGTCGATCAATATGGTATTGTCGATGTAGCCGCAGCACCCGCAGAAGGCGAGAGTACCGTGATGCAGGGCATTGTCGAAAAACCCGCAGTAGGCACGGCACCTTCTAATTTATCGGTGGTGGGGCGTTATGTCTTGCCTGCAGAAATTATGACCTTGCTCGAAAATACCCCTAAAGGGGCAGGCAACGAAATTCAATTGACCGATGCGATTGCCATGTTGCAGCAAAATAGTGTGGTGGAAGCTTACCGTATGCAAGGTCAGACTTTTGACTGTGGCAGCAAGTTGGGTTACTTAAAAGCAGTGTTGCATTATGGACTCGATCACCCAAAATTAGGCGATGATTTTAAAGCCTTGATTCAAGAGTTAAAGATTGAATGAATTAAGTAATATTTAGCGATGAATGGTTTGCTATGGAAGTAAAATTGGTATTTTTATTTTCATATGATGGTGTAAAGTGGGCTTGGGATACGCGGGGTGTGGCATAGAAGCCACACCTTACCCATCACAACAGGGAAGTTGTGTATGGGTAACAAAAGATTTTCTTGCGGAGTAGTTACTCCTTATTTTGATCTTTCAAAAGTAAGGTATCGCCTACGCAAAAGTTATTTAATTTTTAAAGCTAAACGTGGCTGTGCTAACAATAAATCTAGCATATATTCATGGATCATAAATTTTTATAGATGGTCAGTTATACAATTTAAATGCAGTGTATAATCTGTATTTATCTTTTAAAGTCAATATGTTGGTTGAAAATAGGAACACATTTTGAAAGTCGCAGTCTTTGGAAAAACCCTCTATGCAGGCGTGATGTCTGCACTCTTGGCAGAATGTGGGCATCAAGTTTATTGGTGTGATATCTTTCAGGATGCTGCTCATCCACTAGAACAGCAACATCTCAGCTTTCAAGACCAAGCCTTGAGCCTGTTATTACAACAACAATGCAGCAAAGGCTTTTTACACTATTGTGATTTTGCTGCATTGCCTTTAGATGTGGATGTGTATCTACTCAGTTTGAACCCAACTGAAGAAACCCATGCTGTGACAGTCTTGGGGCAATTGCAACAACGACCGATTATTCATCCGAAACTGATGATCAATGCCTCGACTTTGGGTTTAAATGGCACACAGCGCCTGCAAAAAATCTTGCCACAAGATGACTGGATATATTTGCCCGACATGATTCAAGAGGGCAATGCCATTCAGAGTATGACTCGGGCACAGCAACTCACGGTGGGTTGTGAAAATGAACGTGCGCAAGTCAAACTCAAAGAATTACTCCGCCCTTTATTTCCACGTGCACAGCAATACCTGTTTATGCCCGTGTTGGATGCAGAGTTTACCAAACTGAGTATTTCAGGCATGTTGGCAACCCGTATCAGTTATATTAATGACTTGGCAGTGGTGGCAGAAAAACTCGGGATTGATATTGAGCATGTGCGGCAGGGTATGGCGGCAGATAGCCGTATTGGTGCATCGTATATGTACCCTGGTGCGGGGTTTGGTGGTGAAAACTTTAGCCATGATATTCAGACTCTGGCCAGTACCGTATCCACCACAGGGGTAAAAAGTCAGCTGTTGGCGCAGGTTTGGGATATTAACGAACAACAAAAAGAACTCTTGTTTAGAAAGCTGTGGAATTATTATCAGGGCGATTTAAACGGCAAAACTGTGGCCATTTGGGGTGCAGCCTTTAAAGAAAATACCGCAAGGGTGCAACATTCTCCCATTCATGTGATGTTACCTGCGTTGTGGGCGCAGGGTGTGATGGTCAAATTGCACGACCCACAAGCCTTGCCTGAAATTGTGGCACAGTATGGTCAGCGCGATGATCTAATTTTATGTGCAGACCAATACCAAGCCGTCGAAGGTGCATCGGCATTATGTGTGCTGACCGCGTGGAAACAATATTGGAGTCTGGACTATCCAATTTTATTGAAGCAGATGCAGCATCCGCTGATTTTGGATGGTCGTAATATTTATGATCCTGAATTTGTGAAGGCACAAGGTTTTGCTTATATGGGAGTCGGTCGCTAATGATTGGTACCACAACATCACAGGCAAATAATCAGCCACAGCAAACCGCCTTGCAGCAATTACAACAATTGCAGCAACAGTTTCAGCAGCTGCATTTAAATCAGCTGTTTACTCAAGATCCACAGCGTTTTCAGCGTTTCTCGGTGGCTTTGGACAGTGTGCTGTTTGACTATAGCAAGCATCGCATTGATGCCAACGTGTTGCAGACCTTGGTTCAGTTTGCACAGCAGAGTCAGCTTGCTGAGTGGATTCAACGTTTATTTTCAATGGCAACGGGCTTAGAGAAAATCAACTACACCGAACAGCGCGATGCGATGCATTGGGCCTTGCGTTTGCCTGCAATTAGAACACCAGCAAGCTCTTCCGAACAGACGGATACCTACGCAACATTGACTGAGCAAGTGCATACCCAGCTTGAGCGTATGTATGCCTTGGTGGAAAAAATTCATGCAGGCCAATACCGTGGTGCCACGGGTGAAGTGATTCAGGATGTGGTCAATATTGGTGTGGGCGGCTCAGATTTAGGCCCCTTGATGGTGACCCAAGCCTTATCTGATTTTAAAGTGGCGACTGAAAAACCACTGAATGTACATTTTGTGTCTACTATGGATGGCAGTCAGCTATCCGAATTGCTGCATCGTCTGCGTCCCGAGACCACTTTATTTATTATTTCGTCCAAGTCTTTTGGCACCATTGATACCTTATCCAATGCGCAGACCGTGAAACAATGGCTAGAAAAGGCCTTGGGTACACATGCGCAAATTCTGAAACATCATTTTATTGGGGTATCCACCAAAGCCGATAAAATGACCGCTTGGGGCATTTGTCCTGAAAATCAGCTCTTGCTTTGGGATTGGGTGGGTGGTCGCTATTCGTTATGGTCGTGTATTGGCTTACCGATTGCCCTGACCATTGGCGTTGCGGGTTTTCAACGGTTTTTAGCAGGTGCACATGCGGTTGATCAGCATTTTCAAACTGCTGCATTTGAGCAGAATATCCCGGTGCTGATGGGTTTGCTGGGGGTGTGGAATAATAACTTCCTAGATATTCAGACTCATGCGGTCTTGCCTTATGATGGACGCTTAAAATACTTCGCTTCGTATTTACAGCAATTAGAAATGGAATCCAATGGCAAGTCGATTCAGCGTAATGGCGAGGCTGTCAATTTGGATACTTGCCCGATTGTTTGGGGTGAAGTCGGGCCGAATGCACAGCATGCGTTCTATCAATTGTTGCATCAAGGGACGCATGCGGTCAGTTGTGATTTTATTGCCCCTGTGCAGCGTTATAATGCCAATCAATTTACCTATGCCGAAAATGCCGAGGCTTTGGTGGAGCAGCATCATTTGGCCTTGTCCAACTGTTTGGCGCAGTCGCGGCTTTTGGCCTTTGGCAATCAAGCTTTAGATCAGCAGGAGTTAGATGGCTTAGCGGCGTATAAGCAGTACAGTGGTAATCAGCCAAGTAGTAGTATTTTATTGCAAGAACTCAATCCGTATAGCTTGGGCATGTTGATTGCTTTGTATGAACACAAAGTCTTTGTACAATCGGTGCTGTGGAATATCAATCCCTTTGACCAATGGGGCGTAGAAAAAGGCAAAGAAATTGCCAATCAGTTGTTGCCAATCCTGAATGGCGAACAGACCGCTCTGCAGGGTCTGGATAGTTCAACCCAAGGTCTCATTAAAATTCTGTTAGGAAAATCACATGGCTAAAATTTTGGTAACTGGTGGGGCAGGCTATATTGGTTCACATACCTGTCTGGAATTATTAAATGCCGGACATGAAGTCGTGGTATTAGATAATCTTTCTAATAGTTCTAAAGAATCTCTGAATCGTGTGCAGGCTTTGGCTTCGAAATCTTTGGATTTTATTCAGGGTGATATTCTAGATCAGAATATTTTGAATCAGATTTTTAATACCTATCAAATTGATGCCGTGATCCATTTCGCTGGTCTAAAAGCCGTAGGGGAAAGCCAGCAAATTCCGCTGACGTATTTTGAAAATAATATTTCAGGTTCCATCAGCCTGGTACAGGCCATGCAGCGCGCTGGTGTATTCCGTCTGGTCTTCAGTTCCTCGGCTACAGTCTATGATGAAGCCAATATCTCGCCTTTAAATGAAGATATGCCGACCGGTATGCCGAGTAATAACTATGGTTATACCAAGCTGATTGTAGAGCAGCTATTACAAAAGCTATCGGCATCTGATGATCGCTGGTCAATCGCCTTGTTGCGTTATTTTAATCCGGTTGGAGCACATGAAAGTGGCCAGATAGGTGAAGACCCGCAAGGGATTCCCAATAACCTGATGCCATTTGTTACTCAGGTGGCTGTAGGCCATCGTGAAAAGCTGTCTATTTTTGGTGATGATTACGATACGGTAGATGGGACAGGCGTACGGGATTATATCCATGTGGTGGATCTGGCCAATGCGCATTTATGTGCATTGACTAACCGTCTGCAAGCACAAGGTTGCCGTGCTTGGAACATTGGTACGGGACAGGGCTGCTCAGTCTTACAAATCAAAAATACCTTTGAGCAGGTTAACGAGGTGCAGATTCCATTTGAAATCGCTCCGCGTCGTGAAGGCGATGTGGCGACGTCTTTTTCCGATAATACCCGTGCAGTAAAAGAGCTAGACTGGCAACCAAAATATGGTCTGGAAGATATGCTAGCAGACAGCTGGAACTGGCAGAAGCAGAATCCACAAGGCTATCGCGATTAATTTTTTCAGATAAGTATCAAGCATAAAAAAGAGCCATTTTGATCTGGCTCTTTTTTTCTGACTTCAGCTGCCTTGAATCAGCTGGGTCAGCTCATTCACATAGTCTTGCATTGGTCGTGGATTCTGGTCACGACGGCTTTCAATATTCAAACGCAATAATGGTTCGGTATTAGATGCGCGTACATTAAAACGCCAGCTACCAAAATTCAGGCTGACGCCATCAATCTGATCAATTTCAGGTTTCTGATCGGCATAATGATCGAAAAGTTTTTGAATGGTTGCCTGGGTATCGGCCACTTTAAAATTAATTTCACCTGAACATGGAAACTTGGCAATCATTTCTTCCACGAGAGAAGATAAGGATTTTCCTGTTTCAGATAGTACAGCCATAGCCAGCAACCATGGAATCATGCCACTGTCACAGTAGGCGAAGTCACGGAAGTAATGATGCGCACTCATTTCACCGCCATATACAGCATTGTGCTCATGCATTTTTTCTTTAATAAAAGAGTGACCAGATTTAGACTGGATGGCTTCACCTTTAAATTGCTCAACAATATCAAAAGTGTTCCAGACCAGACGCGGGTCATGGACAATTTTTTCACCAGATTGCTTCAGCAGGAATGCCTGCGCAAGAAGGCCAACAATATAATAACCTTCAATGAACTGACCTTTTTCATCGAACAGGAAGCAGCGGTCAAAGTCGCCATCCCAGGCAATGCCCATATCCGCACCATGCTGAATGACTGCCTCACGAGTGCTATCACGGTTTTCAACCAGAATTGGATTCGGAATACCATTCGGGAAGTGGCCATCGGCTTCATGATGAATTTTGATAAATTCAACCGGAATATTGAGTTCTTTAAATTTTACTTCGATTGCATCAATAACATGACCTGCTGCACCATTACCCGCATTCACCACCAGTTTCATCGGGCAAATTTTTGCAGGGTCAATATAGGTCATTAGATGATCGACAAATTCGGGCAGGATATTATATTTTTCAGTATGACCTTTTTGGCTAACTTCAATGAACTGACCAGATTCTGCCAAGGCCTGAATCTCTTTTAAACCTGTATCGGCACTGATCGGGCGGGCATTTTCACGCACCAGTTTCATGCCGTTATAATCCATCGGGTTATGACTGGCAGTGACTTCAATCCCACCTTGCACATCTAAATGGAAGGCACCAAAATAAACTTCTTCAGTTCCGGTCATGCCTAAATCGAGAACATTTACACCAGCATCATTTAAACCGCGAATAGTCGCCTGTTTTAAGCCTTCACTGCTAAGGCGGATGTCACAGCCAATGACCACCGTTTCCGGTTGGTAAATCTGTCCATAGGCACGGCCAATCCGATAGGCAATATCTTCATTGAGTTCAGTATCGAGTTTGCCACGAATATCATAGGCTTTAAAGCAGGTCAGTTTGGTCATGTAAGTCATTAAAATCCCTGAAAATAAGAAAAAGATATAATATATGCTGGTAGTATAGAGCCAAAATTATTTAATTCAGCTTCCTTCATTCGTAATTTTGTGAGCCAGCATTCCAGAATATTCAGCCAGTAATTGTAAGATCTCACGATCAGTACTTTTGTTTGAGAATAACTTTGGAGATTTATGGTGAGTCATATATAGATTTCCATTTTTCTAGAATGCGCTGTGCCCAGTCTGCATGATAAGTATTTGATACAACGTGATCTTTTTTTGAAATATGGTTAATCATTATATATGACTGGATATTACAAACTTTGTTAATAAAGTCTTTTGGCCAACTTAAAGACTGTGACAAAATTGCAATTTTGAAAGATTCTAAGGTTTTGTTCAGGAAGATTTTATTTGCATTAACATCGTATGGTATCAGTAATGTGGAAATATTCTTTTTTCCATCAGAGGTATCAATTTCACATAAATAAAAAAGCTCATTATCTTCTCTGTCGAGTATTAGATTTACATAAAATCGGCGATTTTGACCATTAGTCAATTTATGCCCTCTGAATCGGCCATATTTTATGAAAGACTTATTATGAATTTGTTTGACTTTATAGCCTTTGCCTTCTATTTTTTTCAGCATTTTGCAAAGGTCTTGATAAGTTGAACTTGTAAAATTATTTTCTGCCCCTATGCTAAATCCTGGAAGGATGCCTTCGTCTTCTCCTTCTCCACCAGCAAATGGTTGGTCCTCATGAAGAGCTTCCCTACTTGTATTTCGTCTTGTTATATTAATTTCTGAGCATGAAGTATTTAGTGAGATTTGTAGGTCTTCTATGGTATAAATTTCCCCCACAATATTTTTGAGTTGTGTAATTTCCTGATCAATATCAGCGTTAGCTTCATCATCAAATTTAGATTTATCCTGACTTGTCTGTTTTTTAGTATGCTGGTTTTTATCTAGTATATCTTTAGCCTGTCCAAAACTTTTTTGGGATAAAAAATGAAATTTAACAGGTTTATGTATTCCTGTTTCTAAATTTCCGAATGAATTGATACGTTCGATCCGAAATATTTTGCTGTCTGAATAAATACATCCATCAGCATCAAGTTCAATGTTTTTGAGGATAGGAGCATCCATATCAAAATCATAGGCTTTAGATTGAGCTTGGTTTTTAATGGTTTTTTCATAAATACTTAAAAAAGATTGATTTAATTCAGGGTGTAATAAAATTAATGCTAGTTTTTTTAGAAAAACAGGGTCCTTCAGATCCTTGGCTGTTATTTTTCTGTTTGGTGCAACAAAAATATGAAAGGCTTCGGTATCGTCACGATCAACCAAGACATCTGTTGTATATCTTTCAGAAAATAATGCAGCGCGTAGTAAATATGGATGAGAGAAAAAAAGATCTCGTGCGAGTACCAGTTTAGGTAATTGGATGGTCCACCCCTCCAAAGCATCTCCTGGGTTGTGATATTGGAAACTGAAGCAGGGACGATTGCGATATGTCGGATGGGTATTTACAGTTGAATTTTCTGCATTGGTCTCGTTCAAAAATCCCAAATTGATTTGAGTGAGCTTATGGTTGACTAAACGTACAGGGAAAACACGGCTCAGTGGTGTTTTGTAGTGGTATAAAAGGATACTTTCAATTGGTCTTTTTGAATGAAAAAAATGCTTTTCTTCGGAATTGCGCATTGTAGTTTTAATATTGAAACGAGTTTTACCACGATGAGTTATCTGTGTTGCACTGTAGTATTGTGTTGCTTCAGGTAAACATACGAATGGAAGGTTAGCCACTTTTATTTCCCCATAATATTCTTAAAGAATCGACGTGCTTCTGGTGTCAATCGCTGCTCACTTAATCCAGATTCACGTAAAAAAACACTTGGTGGATAGTCTTTATTTTCAGTTTGTTGACGAATATAGGTTCGAGTCAGACGACGTATTTGGTAACAATCCACAGACTCAGCATAACGATCTAAAAAGACTGAAGTCAATGGGAAAAAATTCCAGTTTTTTTCAATCATACTCACTGAACCCAGTTGTCTAATAAAAAACTTTTTTGTCCATTGTGGGGAGTCTAGATCTTCTAATAATTCATCCCGTATTTTGACGAGTTGTTTAACAAACTGTCGATCTCGAGCTCTCCAGTCAATACGTGGTTTAGGGATAGAAGGCGGGGGAGTTAAAGCTGATTTATTGATAACTAATAGCCAATCTTTATGATTGCGATATAAGCGAGCATACAGTGAGCTATTTTGTTGGCGAGCCTGTTTGACAGGCCTTTCTAGGATTAATTTTGTCCATTGTTTTTGGTCCTCAGATAATGTTCGATCTACTTTATTATCCATACATATTGTTACTGTTGTGATGGCTTCCTCTAGATCCATGGATGCTAGGTGAATATATTGCTTATATGTTTCAATCGGATTTTTCTCTGGAACAAGAGCTTTTAATACGATGAGGTGCTCAAGATAAGAAAACGCCTTGCGGTGTTTCCTACAGATATTTTTGAGCCAGCAGTTCTCAGACAGCAGATCACCTAAATGATAATATTGAAGAAAACTTTCGCCCCAATATTCAATGACTAATTGGCGGACTTTTTCGTAATTGATATTTTTACGGCCTGATAGTAATTCCCTATCTTTTAAGATAAGAAAATAAGCATCTGATACAGTAGAAAAATCCTGCACATTGAAGGGTGTTGAATGAGCGAGTAGCTCTTCAATCAGTCCCACAAGCTCGATATGGTGATTTAAGTCCTGAGGATTAAATACAAGCTGTGAAGAACTTTTCAGGGTATTTAAGTGAGCACAGTAAAATTTTCTGTCTACCCCGTTGCAAGGGATAGCACTCACAAAGAGAGGTTGCTCATGTTGGGTACAGTACTCGTATCCAGTAATCTGCCAGCTGCGTTTCCAATAAACTTCACCATATTGCTGCATCTGTTCTTGCCAGCAATGCGGGCAGAACCGGAAAAAACTCACAGCTTTGATCCGCGATGCATTTTTTCCTAATTTGGTATGCAGGGATTGATACTGCTCACCTCGCAATGCCTGCACAGCATAATGCATTACTGTATCAGGTTGAAATGGTTGGTAAATTGGTAACAGGGTGTGTTGGTTGATTAAAATAAGCGTATCATAGTGATCTGGTAAGTAACTGGCCACCCTGTCTAGATGAGAAGGTAAATCGTAAGTTGGTGTCAAGTTCCTATTATTGAATAATTCTTCAGTGAGATATTTTGGACTCAGAATCCTATTGTGAACAGCATAACGAGCAATCACACTGTAAATCAATTCATTTGGATATGGTGCTGGAAAATTTGAAATCATGGTAACTTACCCTCCATTTTTTCTGCTTAATGCAAAATGGGACGGGTAGGATCAAACAAATAGTAAGATGATTTTAATAGTTCATAAACATCTATTTCCTGTTCTTGTGCTTGACTGAAAAAATTTCTGGTGGTGTTTCAAAAAGTATGCTGACATTAAATGAAGCCATTATTGATGTAAAAAAAGGTTAAGTCGAAAGCTTTAAAATGGTTTTCAATCTTTTTTGAAAAATTACAACTCCTTCTAAAACCGCGCCTAATTCGATGCCTTATTTTGCAATTATTACCTTCAATACCTACAGTAAAAAATTTACCAATACTTTGCTTGCAGTTTTTAAAAGCAGT
>CAACWN010000036.1_pt1 | contig 72134 bp, 68 predicted proteins | sample 2275671 | NCBI WGS metagenome assembly CAACWN01 (sample SAMEA5312464, study PRJEB27640) | indoor metagenome | biome: indoor environment; feature: controlled; material: polymer furnished wood metals | place: Austria | collected 2011-04-21 | reverse complement strand
AGGAAAAATTATGAACTTTAAATTTGGTAAGTCTCCACTTGCACTAGCTATCGTTACAGCTATGCTTGTTGGTTGTGGCGGTGGTGGGTCTTCTTCAAAACCATCAACTTCAACACCTCCGACCAATCCAACCGATCCCACTACACCAACCGATCCCACTACACCAACCGATCCTACTACCCCAGTTGAAAAAGAGCCATCAGTAGTTGATACAAATACGACTGTTGCTAAGGTAAAAGTTGGGGTGCTTGATAGTGGTGTTGTTGAAACAGAAAGCCTAAAGGGTTCTATTTCCTCAATCAAAAAGTATTCATTTAATACTTCAACCGGCGAAGTTACTGTCACTGATCTATCTAATGCTTCTGCTAATCTGCAGGACAATGGCAATGGCATGCATGGCACGTTTGTATCAACTATAATTGCAGGATCAAGTGTAAATGGTTCTGCCGAGGGAGTTGCCAACGGTGTAGCTGAAATTTATGCAGCTCAAACATCCGAAAATGGTCTTGGTACTTCTTATACAAAAACGTTCTTTTTTGCCGCCAATGATCAAATGATGAAAAATGGTGTCAAGTTATTCAATATTTCTTCTGGTTCAAACTGGAACTTAACTGACGAAGAAATGATTGCTGTTATCAATCAATCGGGTGCCTTGGACGTAGTTAAGAATGGTGGCTTGTTGGTTTTCTCTTCGGGCAATGATGGGCGTAATGAGCCATCATCTTTAGCATTATTCCCTAAATTTAATGCTGAAATCGAAAAAGGATGGCTTGTTGTTACTGGTTTAAATGAAGATCACACGGAACTATACCGAGATGATAGAGGTGTTGGCGCTAACGCATGTGGTGTGGCTGCAAAATGGTGTCTTGCTGCTGATTACGTAAACAGCAACCTATCAAACTCTGCTCTAAGTGACTATATATATTCGTTTCATGGAACATCTGGCGCAGCGCCTCAAGTAACGGGTACGGCTGCATTGGTATGGTCTAACTATCCTTGGATGACAGCAGATCAGGTTCGTCAAACTTTATTGACAACTGCTGATTACATGGACGATGGTAGTGTTAATAATGGTCTATACAATGAAACCTACGGTTGGGGTTACTTCAATAAAGACAAAGCTGTAAATGGCGTTGGAATGTTTACCAAAGAGTTTGGTAACTTTGATGCGAACGTAACTGATGGTTATGTTGGTGTTTTTTCTAATGACATTAAAGGCGATGCCGGTTTAATTAAAAACGGTAATGGTCGTCTGGTGCTTTCAGGTGAAAACTCATATACAGGTGATACGACTGTTAATTCGGGCGTTTTAAAGGTATCTGGTGATACATCTAGTTCAGTATTTACGGTTAATGGTGGTGGTACATTACTTGGCGGTAATGGCACAACTGGATCAGTAAACAACTATGGCAACGTCTCAACAGGTGAGGGTACTTTAGCGGTCAAAGGTGACTATACCCAATCTAAAGATGCGTCCCTAACCTATAAAGTTGGTAATGAACTTACTGTCTCTGGTAAAGCGAACATCGATGGTGCTCTAAACGTGACAGCAACCGCTGCTAAATATGTTCAAACAGGCACCCATACGGTACTAAATGCTGATGGTGGATTAACAGGCCAATTCTCGGAAGTAAACACTAAGAGCGCATTCTTGACTGTAGGTAATACAGCTTATGATTCAAACAATGTGTATACCGATGTTGGCCTAAAGTCTGCTTCTGAGACCGCATCGATCAAAGGTGGTGTAAGTACTGCTTCTGCTCAATTGACCGATAAACTTCTTGCTAAAGCTGATGAATTGTATAAATCCGGTGATACTAGCAATAATTTGGTGAATTATGCAGCACAATTGCAAGCGATTACCACTGCTGACGGCGTACAGGCTGTCTTGAACAGTAACTCAGGTTCAATCTTTGCTGAAACATCTTCGGTATTACTTAAAAACCAAAGTTTGGCAAATGGTTCGATTGTTCGTCATCTAAGTGATGCGGGCTTAGATGCTAGTGGTGTTTGGGTGGACTACACAGCATTAACAACCAAAAATGGTGCAAGCGGTTGGGATTCGGTTGATTCGGATGTTTACTCTACAAGTGTTGGTGTTGATTTCACACTGAATGATAATGCTTTAATTGGTGGCTATGTATCGCAACTTAAAGATAAGTCTGAATACAGTTTGAATGCCAATAAAGCTGAAACTGACCTTACTGGCTTTGGTGTGTATGGTAAGTATTTATTCAGTGATGCTTATATGCTTGGGACACTCCATTACGGTTTAGGTGATACTGAATACAGCCGCAATGTGAACTCTGGTTTAAGCATTGAGCAGTCGGTAATTAAATCTGATACTTCTGTTTTAAATTCTTATGTTGAAGCGGGTCGAAACTTCAATATGAAAACTGGTTCAGGCTCTTTAGATGTAACGCCTTTCTTTGCTGCTTCATATGCAAGCGTTAAGACTGATGGATTATCTGAGCGTTTAACGACTGGCTTAAAGGTTAGTGATTCTGACGCAGAAGAGTTTGGATTGCATGCAGGCTTACGCTTAACAAACACCTTCTCTAATGGCTTTACTTTGGGTGGTTTTGCTCAATACACTAATATCGTAGATCGTGACTTATCTAAAGTATCGGTGGCATCAAACTTAGATAATGATATCTCTGTTGATTTCACACCGCCTGATTTTGATAAAGACTATTTCATTTATGGTCTAAATGCGAAATACGAAACACCAATGAGTAAATGGGTGTTGTTTGGTAATGCTTTTGCAGTTTCAGACGATGATAGCGGCTACTTAGGTCAAGTGGGCTTTAAGTACAACTTCTAATCATAGAAACCACTGAAAAGAACTGCGTTTAAAACGCAGTTCTTTTATTTTAATTATCGGAAGATATTGATTTTTATAAGCTCTAACCGTATAATATATAATATACATTCTTAATTGTGGAGTCTTAAAAATGACTACAAAACTAGGTACAGACTCAAGTAAAAAAGAAGATAAAAAATACATCAGTGTTGCGGGTTATATGTGCAGGCCTGGAAGTGAGCGCATTGAAATTGGCGACTCTATTATTTTTGCTAGTGATACCCATCAAACAGTATTTGCTTATAAGCGCGGATATAAAACACCTGTCGTCTCTTTTTATAGTGAATCTTTGGGGGATTATCGCGCAAAAGTATCTAGCTTAATTGCAGTGGCTAAACAGGCTGAAAGTCAAAAATTGGCTTCGAAAGCAAGTCATACTTTATGCAAAGGCACGGTAATGGTTTGTCATACCAATATTAAAAATCCCGCAGAAGATACGGTTCGGTTCTTCCAAGTGGAAGACATTCTACCATGTGGCGAAGTTTCATTTTATGAGATTCTTGCCGATACAATCGCATTCACTGGCTGCAAGCAATCAATTCCACTGGTAGGGATGAAAGTTGGAGCTTTACAACAGAGCACAGTTTTAGTGGATTCAATTTCAATTGATGGAAATCTAATTGGAACTAAGCTTGCTTACCAGTCAATTAATTTGGATGGCGTAGAATTGAAAGTTTATGAGCCGCAATTTCATTCATTATTTGCGTAATTTACTTACTACAACCTTACTTGCTGAAATACTTTTAATAAATTGGGGATTCTTTTGAAGCGCAACTTTATTCTTGTAGCTGCCATATTGATGACTACAACGCAGGTAAATGCTAATGCCTTGAATGGTTGCCTGTCGCATTTTCTTAAGGGCAAACCCCCAACAGTAGTTAAGTCTTCTAAAATTACGAGTGCTTATACAGAAATCTGTTTTTCAACTTTTGCTGTTAATTACTCGCATTTAACCAAGGCACCAAATTGGTCAGCAGAATTTGTTACCCCCCAAGGCTTGGCTCTAGCTAGAGGTATGAAACGTGAAGATAACTTTCATGAAGAATCTAGAATTCCAGAAAAGTACCGTTCGCTATTAAGTGACTTCCGCAAATCTGGATATGACCGTGGGCACCTTTCGCCAAATGGCAATAGAATCAATAAGATAGATCAGTACGAAAGTTTCTCTTTGGCTAATATCATCCCGCAATCTTCACACGCAAATCAGAACGGATGGAGAGAAATTGAGGAAAGTGTACGGACTTTAGTTACAAAGCACAGACAGCCTGTATACATCATCACTGGAACGTTATATTTAGACTCTAAAAACCAGAGGAAAATTGGCAAAAGTAAGGTTTACGTTCCCTCGCATACATATAAAGCAGTATATTTTCCTAATAGCAAGATTGCCAGTGCATATGTAATGGTGAATGACGACACACAACAAAAAGATGTGGTTTCAATTTCTCAACTACAAAGCTACACAGGAATTGTCTTATTTCCTTCCCTTATAAACGACTATGCTTCGTCTAGACGTTACGATTTGCCTTATAGTGCTAATGCGGCTTATAAACTAAAAACAATCAATATTTCTAATGTCCAAACAAGCACAATATTTTCAGTTATGCCGAATCAAGATGCTTTGCCACCTTTAAAGCCTATAAAAGAAATCAAGGAGCGGATAAGCCAGGTCTCTATACCCAAAATAGACAAGAATGCTATTAAGCGCGAAATCAAAATTTTAGATGGTATTTGGTAGACTAATCGCAAATTTCTTCAAAAAAACACGCTATTAATATTTTTATTTTGAACCTGTAGTAAGATTCAAAAAAATAGTTGGTTTTTATGATGAAGAATTCAGAAGGCTTTACTTTACTCGAACTTGTTATTGTTATTTTTATTGTTGGGGTTCTATCGTCTGTAGCAAAACCATACTACATAGAGTACCGGACTAAAGCAGAGCGTCAAAATGCTATAGCCGATATTTTATCAATTGCGGACTATCTTAAAGATTATCGAGCGGTAAATTCAACATATACGGGTGCTACACCACCCGTCATTGATAGTAATTTTTACACTGCTACTTATACGATAAATGCCAATACATTTGTCATCCAACAAACGCCTAAACAAGAAACTACACAAAAAGGCGATGGGGTCATTTGCTACAACCAACTAGGTCAAAAACTTTGGCGACTAGGAAATACAAGCTGTAATGGCTTATCAAAAGATTCGAACTGGTAGGGGCGGCAATGAATAAACATCAGGGTTACATCCTTTTAGAGTTGGTAATTACTTTAATTATTTTTGCTGTCTTAGCAGTAATGGCTGCTCCTATGGTTTCCTCAATTAAAGCTGAGACTGATTTAAATGACAGTACAGAGAGCCTAATCGCTGTTATCAAAAAAGCACAAGCAGATGCGCAGCTTGAACGCCGTGTAATAAAGGTAAATTTAAATACAAATAATGCTTCGTCTGATAGTGAATATACATGGTCTAGTACTGGTAATGCGAAGCTATATAAAAGCCCTGCAGAAAAAGCATTCTATTTTGGAACAAATGGACGTTTGCAGCAGAGTCTAACAAGCACCACGCCTATTTCATTGGTAATCCTTGGGGTTTGCAACGGTAGTGGTAATACATTTTCTAGACAAATCACCATTAATTACCTGGGGGTAATTACTGATAAAGAGGTGGCTAATTGTGTTTAAACATAGTCAAAAAGGTCTAGGCCTATCAGAAATTGTAGTTTCTATGATGTTGCTATCAGTTGGTGCCGTAGCAGTTGTTGATATTCAGAAGAAAGCACAACAAACCACCGTACGCAGTGCAAATATTGCAATGGCATCAAACTTATCAAGTGATGTTATTGGTCGTATGATGCGAAATTACGACAACCTTGAAACATATAACACGGCGTTTAGCTCAGCTACAGAAACAGCTAAAGGTTCTGCGTATACATGCTATTCATCATTTTGTTCTGGTACGCAGCAAGCCTATTTTGATGCATACCAGGTATCTCTTATGGCAAATCAAAATAACATGAAGCTATACATGTCTACATGTCCCGGTGTAAGTAATAATAGAAAGTGTTTGGCTGTATATATGGAAGGTGCAACGGCAGCTAATGGAAGTGCCGCAATTACAGATTGCGTATCGGTATCATCAACCGGTGGATATACCTATAAGCGCAATGATTGTTTAGTTGTGGAGACAATCTGATGCTGAAATATGAAAAAGGTTTTACGTTGGTAGAATTGCTTGTGTCAACTTTGGTTGGTGCGACTTTATCAGCAACAGCAATTGGCCTGTATATGAACTCACAACGTGATTATCTCACTCAAAAAGGAATAAGTACGACCGTAGGAAAGGCAAATGATGGGCTTTCTTATATTGGTGAGAAAATTGCACGATCAAATGAAGACAAAAGTTTTGTTCAGCTAGTTTCAAATGTACAGGGTAGCGGCATTGTATTAAATGCTGCAGCTTTTGGTGCGGGTGTTTCTGTATTGAATGCAAACATGTCTCAATCTGAGACAGGGCATTCATATGCAACAGAGCGTAGCGATCAGCTTGTGATTCAATATTTACCTAAATTTATTAAAGGTTATGATTGTGAAGGGGTGAATATTGCTTCTGTATCAACGTATGTGGTGGAGAAATACTTTGTTAAGGTTAACCCGCAAGATTCAACGCAACTCTCCTTGGTTTGCGATGCCGGGAGATTCAAAAATGGTGTTTTTACGGGCTTGGATGGTCAAACAACAACCTTAATTAATAGTGTTGATTACTTCCGTGTGCTCCTGGGTGTGTCCCAATACGTTCCAAACCCTTCGGGGGGAGGCCAATATCAACATCGGAATATGACTATTGCCCAATATAATGCTGCAGCAACAAAATACCCAATTACTTCGGTTTCGTATGGGGTGTTATTGCACTCAGAAAATAGCATCGGACGTAATGACGTAATAAACAACCAGGCCACTTTCAGATTATTGGACAAAGATGTAAAGCTAAACACAAGTGCTGCAGCATCAATTAAAAACAATAATATCTACAAGACATTTGCTAGAACAGTAGCGGTTAATGATGGTATTGGGGGCGGAGAGTAATTCATGAATTATACGAAACAGAAAGGCTCGGTTATCATTGTTGTCATTATTGTTTTAATGTCTATTGTCGCTTTGAGTGGCATAGCGCTTAAGGTTTCGCTAAATACTTCTGAAACTGCGGTAAATCAAGTTGCTAAGCAGATGTTGGAGAACTCAGCAAACTCTGCAGTGATACGAATGAAGTCGTCAGGGTCAACGACAATAAGTGATTCCAATATAAACAGCGAAATTGGTTTTTGTTTAAATTCTAGTGAGTCAGTACCATTTAATACCCAGAATTATACAAAAATAACACGTGTGGCTGCTCCCGTTATATCAACGACTGGTACTGGTGGAGCATGTAAGCTAGTAACTTCCGATAGCGCTAGTAAATTGGTTTCAACCTATATGACGATAATGCGTTCTTCGGACACACCTGCTACATTCACAAGCAATTTATATACAACAGGTACGGTATACCAGATTGTTGCAGTGTCATATTTAAATAAATATGCAACACAAGCAGACTTGGATAGATGTCTGGCTAAATATTTGAATAGCCCAGTGTCATCAACGCAAATGACTGTTTCTCAGTGTTTGGATAATGCAAATATTCCAAATTCAGTAAAACAGACAAAGTATATTAAGTTGTGAGGTTAGGGGATGAATAGCAAAGGATTTACACTAATTGAAGTCATGGTGGTTGCTGCGCTTATTGGTATTATGTCTGCCTATGCAGTGACCACTTATAGTAAATATGCTTCCGAACAAAAAATGAATCTTGCAAAGGCTAAAATGCAGGAGCTACAAGTTGACCTGCAGAATTATAAGTTAACTAATTTGACGTATAAGGGTTTTGCAACTGAAAGTATAAATGTCTACCTCGGAGAAAATGCGAAATTGGTCTACACAATTAGTTTGGTTGATTTAAAGGATAATAAAGCATTATCTAGCACATCATCAGGCAAAGGGTGGGCAATGATTGCGACACCAAAGACTTCAACAGACAAATGGTTAATGGTTAATAGTAATGGAAAGCGTTGTATGGGGGGTGGGGATTTAACCGCTTCAACAACTACTTGCCCTAATGGATCTGAAACTTGGTGATTAATAACTGTGCTTTGACAATCAGGTCGTAAACTGAACATTAATCTTCTAAACTTTAACAAAATAGTTTTAAACTTAAATAAGGGTAATATTATGAAAGTAATGAAAGCTGAAAATTACAATTGTAGTTTTAAAGGTATTTCAACAGTAGAGCAACAACAAGAAAATGATAATGAGTTTAATCACAGTGATGGGGTTGTGGCGGCTTTTTCATGTCAAGATGCACTTTCACAATGGCTAAAAGAAATGTGGGATGTTTCTTTGAGTATTTCAGCTCCCTCTCCTAATAGCAATGAAGTTTATGGCGAAACTTTTAATGACTTTATTGAAAGTAAGGATGTTGAATTTACCTTATTTTAAGTTGATAAAGATCATCTTCGTATAGAAATTAAATATAAAGGGCGTAACGACTTTTATTATGAAATTTCGATTATAAAGCAGTAGTTAGTTTACAACTGTTATGTCAAAAATAGCTTAACTCTCTAAACTCAAAATCTATTGAGTTTAGAACTATAATGTAAATTTACCCAAAACCAACGAACTAATCTATTGATTTTAGATTGCATCATTTAAAGACTTTAATGTCCAAATACAATTATTTTCTTCTAAAAAATAAAGCCCTCACAAAATCAATCAATTTTGAGAGGGCTTTAGCTTAAGTAAATGCTTAAATATCGTTAGGCATCTTTGCTAAGATTAATGCGCTTTCACGATCAATTTGATTATCTAAAACTAATCGTTTTAATGAAGTGTCCATCGTAATCATGCCATCTTTGCCACTTGTTTGGATGGTGGAGTACATTTGTGCCACTTTGTTTTCACGGATAAGGTTTTTAATTGCAGAATTACAAATCATAATTTCATGGGCTGCTACACGACCACCACCTATACGGCGAATTAAATTTTGAGAAATAACTGCATTCATTGACTCGGCTATCATTGTGCGGATCATATCCTTTTCCTCAGTGGGAAATACGTCAATAATTCGGTCTACAGTTTTTGCTGCTGATGTGGTGTGAAGGGTGCCAAAAACTAAATGACCAGTTTCAGCCGCAGACAATGCCAAACGGATGGTTTCAAGGTCACGTAATTCACCAACCAGAATAATGTCTGGGTCTTCACGCAATGATGCGCGTAATGCATTTTGAAATGAGTTGGTATCTCTTCCTACTTCTCGTTGACTAATTAAACATTTCTTACGTTCATGAACAAATTCCACAGGATCTTCGATGGTTAGGATATGTTCTTTTCGCGTACTATTAATATAGTCAATCATAGCAGCCAGTGTTGTTGATTTCCCTGAGCCTGTCATTCCAGTGACCAGAACAAGCCCTTTATTCATGTTACAGAGCTTCTTAAGTGTCTCTAAAATCTCTTTAGGTGGGTTTAGTTCTTCTAATGAAATCACTTTAGATGGAATGGTTCGAAATACTAGACTAATTGAACTGGCTTTCCAAAATGCATTGACACGAAACCGAGCTTCTGCAGCAGACATTGAAAAATCCAATTCTTTTTTTTCTTCAAAGACCGTTGCATTAAAGCCCTTATAGATGGTTGCTAAAATGTTCAAGTTCATTTCATGAGTCACGAATTCCTCTCCAAGCTCTTCGATTTCTCCATCGATTCGAACTAATGGGGGATTATTAGGCGATAAATGTAAGTCAGAACCTTTGCGACTAACAACCTGCATTAATAAGGCATAAATATCCATCATGAGGACTGAACTCAGAGCTAAAAACTGAATACTATCAAACCCATTAAGAAAACTTAAAAATAAATCAAAAAAACATCAAAAAAACCCGATATAGAATCGGGGGCTATCTGATCATTTTATTTTATTAATTTTTTCGAATAAAGGGTGTAGTTCTGTTATGTCCATTTGATCTATTGCCCGCGTGCACGCAACGTAGAGTAATCGACCTTCGGCATCTTCTATCAAAGGCTTGTCTTTTTCACCTTCTTCATTCCACATGAAATCTCCAAGCACTTTCACTTTTTTAAACTCAAGCCCTTTGGATTTGTGCGCAGTTGTAATTGTGATTTGAGATTGATTGCTGTGAGACTGTTTCATTAAGTGATTAAGAACAGATAAAATCTCGTCTGGCGTGTTTTTTTTAATCAAGTTAACAATAATAGTTAAATCGGAGTTAGCTGAGTGCTCAACGTACTCCTGAACATCACCCCATGATTGAAAACCATAAACACAACTACGGCGACTTTCGGTAATAGTGCCATTCATTAATTCTTGGATTTCGCGTACTTGTTGCGAGATGCTTTGATAATCAATAACAAGAGTAGGTGTAATGCCTTTGTTAATTAATTCGATTGCTAGGGTCAAAGCTGTTGCATTGGTGCGTACGATATACGCCGTTGGTGAAGCAATCGGGGCTATTGAGCTATTGATGTTGGGATTGCCCTTAATCAAGGTTTTTTCATCAAATAACTTGGATAAAATCAAATTAGCAACATCCGCAACAGACTGTCCAAAGCGCCATGATTGGGTTAATTTCACCTCTGGTAGCTGTAGTTTCTCCATTGCATTTTTTGCACCTCTCCATTCGTAGATGGCCTGGAAGCGGTCTCCTGTAAAAATGCATTGGCTTTGCTGTCTTCTAATGATGTTAAGCATGATTGGATCAGCATCTTGAGCTTCATCAAAAAAAATTGTATTTGTTGGGATCACTGGGTTGGTTAAAGACCAATACTTTAAATAAACATCATGGCTTATTCTAAAATCATAGTTTTTGCTAATAGACATATCCCATAGCGCTTGAAGCTTGGGTGTTAGATATGTAATGAGTTCATTGGCCTCACTTCTATTAATCCATGATGGTAATGAAGCTTCAATATGTCTATGTGAAATTTCAGTCGAGCTGCTACGGCAAAAACACTCTAAACCCCGGTTTAAAGTCATGGCCTGCTCATAAGGAGAAGATTTTTCGAATTTCCCTTGTTTATTGCGCGTTTCCCAATTTCGCAAAGACATCATCTTTTGTAGTTCATGCGGTAGCAATCGATGATTGTTAATTTTTTGAGTGATGTGGTTAGGTGTGCCACGAAAGGCAAGAGAATGAAATGTTCTACACTTAACGTTTGAAGTAAATTTTGATTGCGACTCATCTGCGATTGCTTTGTTGAACGCCAGATACATACAATCTTTAGAACGATACGGTCTTTTATTTAGTTCTGCACCTATGAAGGTGAGTGTACTAGTTTTACCGGTTCCTGCGAACGCGCTAATCTTAAATGAACTGCCTGAGTTAGCAACATCAATTGCCTGTTGCTGTTCGTTAGTGGGTTTATTAGCCATATAGTTTTAACTCTTTCCGTGGGTCTGGAATGCGGCCTTAATTTCTTTCACGCGCTTTGGATTGTCCAATTCAATTAACATGTTCAATCTTTGTTTACGCGGGAAATGATTTAAAGCAAATTGCGCCTCCTTTAATTTTAGTCCGTTTACAAAAGCTCTGTCATAATGGTTTAACTTTTCGACAAAATAAAACGTTGGCATAAAGTTTTCGGACTTTCGAAACTCATAACTGTCTAACATTTCCTGTGCGGTGATCTTGCCGTTGAAATCTGCATCCTTAAAACGGCTATCATAATACTTATTTGTTTCTTTATTAATGTCGATCATTACAGCATCCATATGAGTTGGAGGCTTGACCTTTGGAGCAAAATAGAAATTGTTGGCGAGCAGAGCACACCCAGATAAAACCGAAATAGCTGAAATAATTGCAATGTTCATAAGAATCCAAATTTATACGCATCTATGAGTATATTATATAATATTTTATGTATAATGTATAGCAAGCGCACTATCAGAGAGTTGGGATTGGTTAAATTTTAATCAGTTGAAATAGTAATTAAAAAACAAATACTTAATTAAAAAAACTTGTTTAATATATATACTTATCCACTTTTTTTGTGGATAAAGTGAATCCATTTTAAAAATGAAAACGCCTCATTTATGTTTGAGACGTTTACAATTTTGAGGTCTATATTGTCGCACTATTTATCAGAATTACGTATCTCTAATAGAGCTTGATACAGCTCATCAGGCTTCATGAACCCACCTACTTTACGCCCATCTGGTAAGAATACGTTTGGAGTCCCGTTAACACCAACCTCATGTCCTAGATCGGTGAACGAATCAATTGGATTTGCCTGGCATTCGTCTGTATTGATCATTTGTCCATTAATGATGCTTGAGAATGCTGCTTTTTTATCTGCACTACACCAGACCTTTTTTAAAATAGGGGAAAATTCGGCTGCTCTAGGGAAACCGATATAGCGCACAGTAATTCCTAGATTATTGATTTCAGGAAGTGATTTGTGAAAATCACGGCAGTATGGACACGTAGGGTCAGAAAAAACATAAACAACGTATTCTTCTTTAATTGAACTTGGGTATTCGATGATGTCTGAGGGGCTTATTTTTGCAAGCTTATCAGCATTAAGTTTGAACTGAACATTTTGGACGATGTTTACCGCATTTTTGTTGTCACTTACTTTAAAAATCTGGTCGCCAAGGAAATACTTTCCATCAGCAGTGGTAATTAAAGGATTGGAACCTTTCAAGTCAACAAAGTATAAGTTCGGATAATCCAACGGGATAATATTGCTGATTTTAGTAACATCTACATAAATTGATAAGTTTTTCTTTATTTCATTAATCTTTTCTGCAGAAATAGTTAGATCAACACTCGGTGTTACTGTAGCAGCGGGCTGATTGTCATCGGATTTTGAGCAGGCTGTAATGCCTGTTAATGATGCGATAAATAGCAGGCCAACAGCAATTTTATTCAATCTTAATTTCATGTAATCCTCAATGAATATAAAGCTAAAAGCTATCGGAAGTTATGTGCGAATTATAAAAGAAAAGAAAATAAAACTATTAAATGAGAGGCGTATTTACACGTATATTCATACTAATGAAAAACTTGGTGCAAAATGGATGGTGTTTCGGTTGTATGATCCGTGTAAACCTACATGGAATGCTGCATTTAAATGTTGAAAAGAATTCTAACCTATACTTAGTGAAATATACAAGTATGGGTCAGTGCATTATATTTTATTGAATGTGATGTGTGAATTCACATCTTAACCAAGATTCTTTAAACGGAACGTAATAGTGAAAAGTATCAACATTAAAGTGCTATATTTAATGGAGAGAACTAATACAAGCTTAGGAGCATAATTAGTGCCGAACTTCAAACAAGTAGGTTACTTACAGGATTTCTTTGGGTTTATAGGGATTATTTTCTGTGTATATTTAGCCTTAAGTATAGAGAATTTTGCAGAAATAACTGAGGAAATGAAGCAGCTAGTTATTCTCTATGTTGCTTTAATGCTAGTGGTTATTTATGCCTGTCGGAAGATTTTTTATGATTTTCTTGTGCGTAAATTTGATCTCAATCCTAAAGTTTCAAATTTAAGCCAATATGATTCACGACCGCAGTTACGTCAATCTTATTCACCTTATTCAGATGAGGAGATGGATGTAATTGCAGTCCACGAAGTAGGTCATGTTATGCTTTTTTCTGCATTTGGTGAAGAACCAGTGGATCTATATGTTCAGATTCATGATCGTAAAATTGGAATGTCAAATAGAGGTTATGTGTTTTTTAGCTTTTCTGAGCGTGAAGGCAAGGTTTTAACTGTCAGAGACATAAATATATTCATGCTTATATACTTATCAGGAATGCAGGCTGAAAAGTTCTATTTTAACGATCAGCGATTATTTGGGGCTGCTCAGGATATGGATAAGTGGTTGTACTATGCAAAACTTTATTTAATACATGATGAGCAGACAATCTTTTTCAATAACCCTCAAAATCAATTTGAGCAATACCATAATTCTCAGTTATTGGCTGATTTGAAGCAAAAGCAAAGCCAAATATTAAGTGAATTCTTTAATTCTAATAGAGTTGTATTAGAAGAGTTAGTTTGCAGTCTTAAGGAGAATAAGAGACTGGATTTCGATAAATTGAAACCGTATCTTGAAAAGATTATAAATATTGATGAAATATCTAAGTGGTCAATTGAAACTAATAAAAAGTTTTAAGAAAATCAGATTTTCTATTGGTGTAAATAGTGAATAAATTCATCGACATCATATTAAACGAACGGCAGATAGGACAGTTTATAGTTTTTGGCAGGATCTTAGCTTGGTTGAGCCTAAGTACCTGATCCGTGTATGTGGAAATGCAAATAGAGAGGTTTACAGTATACATGATATTAAATATGCGTTATTATGTGTTTGTGATCGAAATTTTACAGATGAGGTTGAAAATGGGCGATATCAAGCAACACATTAAAGCGGCGTATTTGTGCTTAAGAGAACATAACAATACAATTCCTAGTGAACATTTGGAATTATTTAAAAATATACTTGAAGAGTATTTTGATAAAAAAGAACAACATAATGGTGAACTTAGTATAGTGCCTACCGACTCTGCTAAATTTTGTGCAGATCAAACAATTTCAAGTATGCAACGCCAAATAGCCGATTTTGGTGATAACGAGGCGCTTAAGAATACTTATTTAAAACATGCCAAAGCACTGCATTTCGCAACACATTAAGTTGGTTAATCAGCTAACTCTACCTAAAATATAAACACAATACGTTAGTGTTTTTACCTTTTGCTACGTAATGTGTAAAATCTATCTTTAAGTCAAGCGTCCAATTGAGTGAAGAAATGCTACTTACCAAAGGATCAAGTTTTCAGCTTAACGCACACACAGATGTAACTGTCAGAGTTACAATATCAAGTGGATCAGCAGCTAAACTCTACATGTTTTTATTGGATCAATTCGGAAATGCATTGGAACAAAGGGTTTTTTCAAGCAATGAAATTCTTGAGCTGCCTTTAGGTAATCTTTCAAAACGCACCCATAATGTTTCTTTTGCGGTTTCTGCAGATAATGGATCAAATTTGCGCGAGGCTCAATTTGACATCCAAATAAAAGACCTTCATGTCTGTAAGTATGTCTTGAATGAATCGATTACTACGGAAACTGCTTTTATACTCGGTGAGTTTTACAAATTTGGGAAGAAATGGAGATTTAGGGCTGTAGGACAGGGATATTATGGCGGTTTGGATGCAATTTTGAAAAACTATAGTGTTGCTGTATGAGTAAATTATAGCGTACAGAGACCCAATTGTGTTTAGGGTACAAAGTAAAATAAACAATTGAGATATGCTAGGTCAACATACATTTCAGCGTAACAAAAGCCCTTTGGGGCTAAGGATTAAATTACATATGAGCAAGAAGCTGCCAGATCTCATAGCAATCCCACTAAAATGTGTTTCAGTAAGAGCAAATCATTTGAAAGCCAATTTCCCTGGGATTATTAAAAATATTGAATCACGTGCGTTGAGAAATTTGGAAGTAAGAAAAAATAAAAGCACCTCCGACTTACTCTTAACGTGGAATGACTGGATTGATACTGCAGGTCAAATCTTTCTGAAAAAAGAAGCAGAAAACAAAAAGCATGAAGTGCCAGATATACTCGAAAAAATACTAAACAAACAAAGTTCGAATAATCCTGTTAACTATCCAATTAATTTGAATTATGGCTCCGGTGATAATAGGGATGTATATCAAAAGACACTTAAATTGATGTCGAGGAATTTTAAGCAGCCCGAATATACACAGACTGATGAAGAATCCATCGAATTCCTTGATAGATTATCAAATTCCACTGGCGTAACAATTGGAGAGTTAGTAACCCTTGGCAATTGGTTGTTAACTAAAAATATTTATCGATTTGAAGATATCGTCATAAAAGAGGTATTGAAGTCAGGATTTGAAGGGAATCTTCCTGCGTATATTGTGAATTTACCTGAGATTAGTACGTATATACAGACTGACAATGCTTCGCTATTTTTTGAGGAAAAACGAGTTGTTGGGGTTGTTTTTTGCAAAACTGAACTTGATGGTAATTTAGTACTGGTTTCCACATTGTATCTTGATGATGGGCTTCCTAGAACAATTGCGATGAATATCGATGAAGATCAAAATATAGAGAACTGCGTAACGGACTTTATCAATGATTTCCAAAGTCAATTACTTGAAGAAGAGAATCAGAAAGTAGTCGCTGACAGAATTGCCATACAAAAGAAGATTATCAATCTTGTTCTTTGGTTCAGTCAAACAGAACCCGACTATCAGCCAATGACACCAGAAACAAAAAATGAGAAGGTCTCATTTACCATTATTAAAGGTGAAAAACGTTTATTCGAATCAAGTAAATATAGGCCATTCATTGTTGGTAGGAAAACAAGTGAGATATTTAAGAAGGTTTATAAGGATTTAGAAGTTGCTATACAAAATGGTGGTGGTAGCGGTCGAGAGCCACATCTTAGAAAATCTCATTGGCACTTATATTGGTATGGAAAAAAGGGTAAGTTTGAAAAATACGAGTTCAAACTTTTACCAGTAACCGTTGTTAGCGGGGCTAAATAGCATTTCGATTTGTTTTTAATTTTCCGAAATAAAAAACGGCTGATTTATCAATGTTTAGATTAAGTTGGCTTTTATTTCGGGCAATTCGATAAAATTCTAAGAATTCTTTACTTCTCCAAAACTCTAAATCACTATCATTAATTTGGACTTCACTTGACTTCAATGTGAGAATGCATACCGAGCTATTCATCAAATACCCATGAGGCTTTCTAAAAATACGAATATGAGGAGTCATATTAGGACACAAGAAAACATTATTGCTATTTAGGTATTTTTTGATAACCAACTTTTCTAATTTCCCTAATTCAATATAGAAAGGGTCATTATTAAATTCAGTCTCTAAAGTAATATTATCAAAACCAAGATGTTTAGACTTGATTACTGGAACGGTATTACTCGATTTGATATTACTAAGCATGGAGTTATTAATTTGTCGATCTCTATCCACGTTAAATATCCCAGTTTCCAAGGCGTCAAGCATAGCCTTAAAATCGTCATTAAAATATAACACCCAGTTTGGTAAAGCAGGGTCAGTGATATCAATCTGATTCTGTATTAAGACTTCTTTAGTTGGCGTAAAAATAACCCGCATTTTCTCGTTTGCGTCTTGATCTGTTCTGACAGATAAGTGGATTATTTCATATTTAGCTGTGCCAAGCTTAAACTTATTAAAATCAAGAATACTTGCAATGTGGTGTGAACGTAAAAGCTCTCTAGATTCAACGTATTCACCACTATGTAAAAAGGATTTGTCTAAATATAAAGACAAGCTTTTAGACTTTTTGCATAGAGCCTTTATGAAATAATTTCTTGTGCTTTTGAGACTTTGTTCTTGACTAATTTTTGGTAAAATTTGGCTGTAACTACTAAGATTAGCAAATAAAATATCAAAATAATTATCACTAAGATCTTCTATGTATTTAACGCAAAATATATTTAAACCAGGGAGGCCAAACATATCAATATTTTGCTTTTTGATTAATTCATATTCGAAATCGGTTGAACAAACAAATGTAATTTCTACTTTATTACAAAGTTTGGAAATACTTTTGATTAATGAAGGCGAGAGTATTGAATTAGAAGTGACCAATTCACAAATCTTAAGCTTAAGGGTGGGCTTAAGTGTAAGTTGTTGAAAAATAATTTGAGGCGACACTTCTAACAAATCATGCATTATAGAATCTGCAGTGATGAAAATCTGATTCTAGCAGATACACCAAATGATTTATTTTTTTTCAAACAAAGACCACTAAAAAACAGTCTTCGCTGACTAATTAAAACTAAGCAGATAATTGATAGTTTTTATCTTTATGAAAATTTCTGATGTTCGGTTTTACTGTATTTTTTAGAAACTCGTCTGGCTCGGATATAACATTATCAAAGCTTAAAATATGAATTGCCTCTTGAACAATTAGATCGCGAGAAATTTGTGAAACCTTTAAATCTTTAATAACTGATATATCATAGACTGTGCAATCAAAAATACTGCATTTGTTAATATAAGCCACAAGATCGGAAAACTTGCGGTAAAGCTTGCGTAACATTGTCATAGTCATTTTACTATAATTCGCAGGATCAATCGTAATTATATTTTTCGCATCTAAGAGTGTAGAACCGTTTGAAAGCAACCTGTAATTATGATCGATAAGTGCTACGTATGGATTATTGTCGTATAGGCCAAGTAAGAATTCCTTAAGTTCGTCAAAACAATCTGATGGGAATATGTGAAAATCGTTTATTTTATGTGCTTTGTCGAAATACCAATTATGAAAGTAATCTAGAATCCCGTCCAAGTAATGAACTCTGCAAGTCTCGTCTATATTCCCAATAATGCCATCTATTAAATCTGCCAGGCATTCGACACAGAATTGACGATCTAACTTTTCATGCACAGGAGAGTGGGTATATTTTTCGAAAGCTCTCCGGATTTTAAGTCCTGATTTACAGTTACTATTGATGAGCCATAGTTTGGCGCGAAAACGCGGATTCTTTTGATCAAATGGTTGTAATGTGTAGAACATTACATGGGCAATTTGAGATATTTCTATTTTTTGATTGTTGATGTTGAGGCGTATCTGGCTAATCGTTTCTTGTGCAATTTTGATTATTTTTTGTTTATATGCAGCGATATAGTTACTTTTTTCTTTAGAGAAAATTGCCGGCAACTTTTCTTGATTCTCTAGTCCGAGGGATAAGTAGAAGTCTTCAAATGAAAAACATCTCGAATGTATGATATCTGCATAATTGCGCTGCATACGTTGTAAGACTTTCGGATTCAGGTGGCAGTCTAGCTGCTCTTGTACAATACGCTCACGCAAAAGTTCAGCACAGTTGTTTGATTCATTTAAGAGTACTGCGTAGTGTGTCTGTTGAATTCTGAAAATCGACAGTTCATTTTTTTTAAAATTTTCAAACATTGTATTCTGTACAAAATATGAAGACAAAAAGATATTACAATTCTTCACATAAAAATGTCAATTAACCCTTTGTTAAACACAAATTCATAGAAAATATATAGAATTTTTCAAAATATTTAAAAAAACCGCCTTAAATGGCGGTTTTTTTGATCAAAATTGTGAGTTAGTTCTCGTTTACATCTAATGAGATGCCTTTTTCGAGTCCAAATTCTTGCATGGCTTCATCATCCGCACTGTTCGTTTGGTTATTATTTGTACTATTGTTTACAAAATTTGTCTGTTCTTCGGCTGCGGTTGACACATCTTGTAATATAGTTTGTTTTTCTTGAATGCCATTTTGCTTATTTTTGTTAAAATAATTCCACGCAAAAAATGAAAAACATAAAAATAGTGTTAGTCCACAGATGATATTTATCCAATGATCCTTAGTTAAAGCAAAAACGCTTGGCCGACCTGCTTGCATTTTTTTCTTACCTTTGCTATGGCTCGTTTGGCCTAAGCTTTCTTGGTAGTCTTCTAATGCATTTGTAAATTCGTCTGCCCAAATTTCACTTATAAGACTCCTTAGTGCTTTCGGGTCGGCATTTTGATCAACTTGAATGCAATTTTCACAAAGAGAAATTTTACCCTCATTAGAATCATTGATAATAATGAATACATTTCCTTTAATGAATCCACCTTCAATTATATCGAACCCTTCAAGCTCCAAGCTCATTTTACTTACATCACTACTTGGAACCTTTATGTTCTTGGTTTGCTTCCAGTGATCGCGAGTATTAACACGAAATACATCGTGACTGATTGTTGAGCTATCAATATGATGAATTGATAGTTCGGGTGAAAAATCAATATCTACGTTCGAAGTCTTGGCCTTTTTTAAGAGCTTCATTTTGCTTCCACCTTGTTTATCATTTTCGCTGTTTTTTTCATTTCGTAATTTTTTCGCTTTGCCTCAAATGTTTTTTTCTTTGCTAGGTATTCAGCAACAAGCTTTGGAACATCATCAATGGTTCTGGCTTTGCTAATTTTTGCTAGGAACTCATGGCTATCTTCCCCATATTTTTCCCGCGCTAGTTTACGAATATATTCGTAAATCTCAGGCAAGATACGCAGCTTGTTAAGTGGATTTCTAAAAGAGCTGCTTAATTCTTCAACTGATCTATTTGTGCTTGTTGATGCAAAGTTAATCATACGAATTGGTTGTCGATTATTGGTAAAAAAACGAGCCAATAAATGTAAGTTAATCAATCGTGAAAATGAGGCCACTTCGTTTACCCAGAATAGTTTTTTCGTTACCAGGCCATCCCAGACAACGTTGAAGTCTTCACGTTTTAAATTAAAGTCACTAATTTTTCGTTTGAAGCGAACATCGTATTCAGTAATTCCATGATGCGCAGTCGCTTCTGGTGAAATAGGCGTATTATTATTTGAGTAGAGGAATGTGCTTTCAAAAGCTTGCTCTATTTCACCGGTCATCCCATTAACCTTGTACATGGTTTCACCACCATCACCAGAGTTAATTTTACCAATAACCTTAATATTGCTGTTAGCCCAAATTGCTTCCGCCTCGTTTGCATCTCCACGCTTGATATCAGAAACGTCTTGTGCAGCAGAGCAAATTGCGAATGATAAGCTTCGACCTTGTGCAGGCATAACTGAAACACCCGGAACAACAACATAGCTCAACTTGTTCATTTGAATGATCACGGCGTTCGGGCTGTTGTGAGTAAGCTCCAAAGAAACAAAAGCCAAGGTCTTTTTCTTTTTTGGCAAACTTTTTCTCCAACCAAAGCTCTTTTTTTCTATTTGATTTGCACCAATCTTAGAGCGTTCTGCATTCAAGTTTTGAGTAGGATGGGGTGTCTTGTTTTTGCGCACAATTTGAATAGTGGGCTTTTTCTGGTCATTCGATTTGAAGTTCATATAGTGGGACGTTCCTTAATTTCTTTTGGAATAATACCAAACACCAGATTTTGAATGTTGGGCTAAACTCACAGCAGAAAGATAATCAGCCTTCTCTTTTTTCCAAAGAAGGGTGGTCGTGTTTAGGTCATAATAACCGTTTTTGATAAGCTCAAGATTCAAGTCCTTACCATTGGCATCAAGTATTTTTGCATACACTTTGTCATTTTCTTTATCTGCAAGCACATATACTTGTTGGTTAATAAGTCCCGATAGCACAGAAGTTGCCAAATCAATGCTTTGCTTATGGATTCCTTTTGGCAGGTAAACATGCAATAAAACAACTGTGATGTTTTTTCCAGTAAGCTCGTCTTTAACAACTATGGTGGTAGGATCAATTACGTTGATGATCTTTCCACGCCAAACATTATCCTTATTTTCACTGTAAGCTTGATACAGGGATTTAAACCATGTAGGGCTAAAGATAAACGGTGAGCTTGCCTGAGCATTTGCGGAACCAAAGATAATGCAGGCAGTTATACAGCTTACTGTTATTTGTTTAACAAACTTATTAAGTTGCATAACTTTCTCTCTAATTGGTTTGAGCATTAGGCGTTAAATAACACACCGCAATTTAGCCATATAAATAACATGAAACTAATTTATATTTATGATTCAGCCTTAAAATGAGGTTAAAAACCCCATTACTCTTAAACTACTGACGATGTGGAACTATTGATATCAACAATGTTTATTTTTTCCTCAGTATTAATAGGAGTGTTGGTTTCCTTATTAATCCCATTTTGTACAGTATTGATTTCAGTTTTAAGTGCCAATTGATTGCGGGCGATTTCTGCTAATTCTTTTTCGCGTTTTTCATAGCGTGACATGAAATCATTGCCCAATATTTCTTTGGCTTTGTCATAACTTGCATTTCCAAGTTGCGCAAAAATGGCAATATCGCTACTGCAGTCCCACTCACCAGTTTCACGCTTTACGTAAAACGTAGGAAGTTTGTTAATTGTTAAAACAATCATACTTTCAGAAATGTCTGTTTTAACCAAATTGTATTTTCTGCCGAATTGAGGAGAATTGAAGAGAGCCTTTGAAAGTCGGTTGAAGCGTAACCATGCAATAATTTCTTCAACGGTATCTGCTTGGAATTCACGTGGCTCAGGCTTATTTGCGATAGCAACAATAATTGAGAAAATTAGTTTTGCCTGCGTCATATCAAAACCAAACCGCAAGTGAATATCGTCACCATTTTCTGTATGGACTTTAGAAATAGTAGAGTATTGCATATCCTTGTCTCCTTAAATTTGATGAAGGTGTTTAAGGATACGGCTGCGATACTCAATAGCGTCTGCAGTATTGATATGAGCACCAGATTGGTAAATAGAGCAGAGTCGAAGCACTACTTGAAGTAATTCTGGATCAGCACTCAGCGCATTGTATTTGCTACGCAGGACTTTACTTAGGTGATAGTCTTGTTCAACGACCATTACTAGATCATCGGCGCTTTCAAGATGAACGGAAATCTGATACGGGCAGTCTTCTAGATTGTTCAACTGGCTTAATTCAGTAGATTTGATTTGGATCTTTTTTGCGATATCTGCAAAATTATCCAAAGGAAGGCTTTGTTCTTCAAAGCGTCTTGGCTCGACATATTTCATATGATATTACCTCTGTTTGTATGGTTAAAATAATATCACATTTATGTACAATGTATAGTAAAAATCATGAATATAAATATATTTTTCCCAAAAAAAACGCCTTATATAAGGCGTTCTTTTCTAATGGTTACTTCAATGATTGATAGACTTCCCGCACTAACTTATCCTTAATCGTATGTTTCCGTTTTTTCAATGTATAAAACGGGTGAATATCCATTACCAATAGCATGGCAGTCCACACGGTTGATGTTGAAACACGCACTGATTGCTCATATTTGTACCAAGCATCGAATGAAAGATCCAGGGTGGAGGATACGTTATCAATGCCGCCAAACAAACTGCGCAAAAGGATATAAATATAAGGATTTGAGTTGCTGCCGATGTAAAGATTTTCAGCACTTCGTGGCGCTACGTTACTTATTAACTGGGCAAGCTCATTAGGATCAATCGTTAATTCAGAGAATGCATCCAAATAGAAGCGCAGGCGTTCATTGAATACCTCTGCTTTAATTAATTTTGAAAAGATGGGTTGGTGGTTCTTTTGGTTATCCAAGGCACCTAAAACCTCATCAAAGGTGTTGTACTCATCAAGATGGTTTCCCTTGGAGTACCATGCCTTAATTTGATCAATAATCTGCGCTTGATGTAATATGGCCTTACTATGAGATTCCATCACTTTCTTAATTTGAAAGTATCGCAGATCAATAGGAACCAATAAGCCCTTGGTTTTTTGTGGTGTGGTGAATAAAATTTGCGATAAAGCTGATTTGTTCTGGCGCTCATCAATTCGAGGCTTAACTTCAAACTGTGGGTGAAAACCAGAACTGAGTAAAAGCATACCCCAAGACAACGGCGAGGGGATTGAGCGCCCATTCAAGTATTTAGACAGCGCACTATTGCTACTCACATTAAAGAATCGAATAAGATCTTCTTCGCTGAACATGTTAAAGAAGAAGCGATAAGATAGTGGTGACTTGGGTGCCTCTACACGAAGAAGGGTAGATGACGTATCACTATATCGTCCGAAATCCTTGATAAGCATTTCGCTAATAACAGTCAGCTTGCCATCCACATCAAAGGTATCCGGATAGAATGCCAAGGCTGCACCATAATATCTTAAGTTACTTGCACCTAAATCATCTATGAATTTGTTGACAGCATCAGCAAGTCGAGACTGAATTTCGATGAGTTTGCTATGATTCAGTCTGACTTGTTCTGTATCAATATGATTTAAAGCATAGAATTCTTCATAGTGAGTGTGGATTTCTTTGGCAATAGGGAATAAGCCATACTGATCTTCTTCGCCAATTGCTGCAACTGCGATAGCTTTTTTAATATTTGGTGAGCTATAAATCTCTTTTTTAGTTGGGTTTTTTTCCAATAAAAGTTCTTTAGCAGCAAAAACATCAGCCTTGCTGTAGCTAGACTCTAGATTAAAAATAACTTTCATAGGTTTATAACTCGAAATATAGCCATTCAATAGAATATTACTATACTCTGTACACATTCGCAAACCGCGCACATATCACGAAATGCCCTGTTCTTCCGAAACTGATGTGGTTATCTCGGTTCTATCTCTGGAGTTGGATTTTTATTGCTTGGTTTTTGGCTTCATTTGTAAAAACAAAATCTGAATCATGTATTTTATGACCAAAATGTTCCTGGTTATTTATATGAGTAATGTAGAAAATAAGCCTAAAAATAAACCCATGCACTCTGAGTCGAGTAGTGACAACCTAGAGCAGGCTGTAAAGTCCAATGAACTCACAGAGAAAAATCTTGTGCGTCTTCTTTCGGAAATCCGAGATGAGAAAGAGCAAAACGATGTTGTGGAGCATAAGCCATTTGCTGAGCGGGTATTAGAAAAGAAAGGTGTATTCAATCTTCTTTATAAAAAGATGCCATTACGCTATATAGGGATTAGTTCATTCTCCCAGACAAACAAAACAATAATGGATTCTTATGCAAGTTTTAAGAGTCCAACATGCCCTAAGTGCTGCGCGGCAATTTTAATGTACAACAAACGCTTGTCGTATCGCGATGGTACGGTAGATTGGTTCTGTGCCGATAATAAGTGTGGTTTCACCTTAAGATATAGTTCAAAAGGGGCGGAGATCAAAGAGCATGTTCAGGAGTTGAGCCTTTCTCTTAATTCAAATCGTTGGAGTTCATTATCCGAAGATGAGAAAGAGCAGTTAATTTCTTCGCATTTTTCTAAGGCCTTTATTTACCGAAATATCGCAATGTTGTTTTCACTTGTCCTTATTGCAGAGTTAATGTTTGGCATGTGGATGGTTGCCTTTATGACAGGGGCGCTTGTGTTTTCTATCTTTATACGTGCCTTGTATTGGTGTTATCGAGCTTACCAAATCAAAACGGGTAAGGTGTTTGATAAGCGTATACCTTTCACCGATTGGATCACTACTGCGGATAAGTGGTTTAGCGTGGAATGGGTTGATGAATTAGAGGATAATGGTGATTCTAATGAATAAGCATATAACCTTATGTTTGTTGTTGGCCTTAAGCCCTAGTGCATTTGCAAAAGGATTTGTGATTAATTATTACGGCGCACAAGAAGAAAAACAAAAACCAATAGAACCGCAGCCTGTAGAAAAATCCGCTGCGAGTGAGAAACCTAAGCCTACATTAATAATTCAAGATAGCAATGATACGACTCAGGACGTTAAGCCGGCATCCAATAGTTATGCTTGGACGCAGGTAGGGCGTTTAAATGAATCCTATCATAACGATATTAGAAAAGTTGTTGAGGGTGGTTCGTACGCACAACAAGCCTATCAACCTAAAATAGACAATATTTCATATACGTCTTCAAGTAATGGATTTTCAGCCCCTAGTTCAAGCGGCAACCGAAACAGCTATGATCACATCATTCGATCAGCCTCTCAGAAGTATGGGGTTGATACAGGGCTGATCAAAGCGGTTATGCATACCGAATCAGGATTTAATATCAATGCTCGTTCCCCAGTCGGTGCACAAGGTCTAATGCAATTAATGCCCGCGACTGCACGGCGTTTCAATGTGAATAATGCTTACGACCCCGCACAGAATATTGACGGCGGAGCACGATATCTTAGTTGGTTGATCAAGCGTTTTAATGGTGATGTTCGTTTAGCACTTGCCGGATACAACGCAGGCGAAGGTAATGTAGATAAATACAATGGCATCCCACCTTTTCGCGAGACACAAGATTATGTTCGCCGTGTTTTAACTCGCTACAATTCACTGTATAAATACAGCCTGTAAAAATTGGGCAAGGATGAGACTTGGTGGAAGTAGAAGAAAAGTCAGATATTGAGCGTGTATTGGTCATTTATGATGACCTAATACGCGGCTCTGATACCAACGATGCAATTGTCGTATTGGATGATCTTGCTAACCAGGGGAACTTATTTGCGGCTTATGTATTAGGGTCGTGCTACATCTTCGGGATGCCACCGCGCCATTATGATTTTAATCGCGTATATTCGGAAGAGCAGTTTACGAAAACAGCTCTAGTTCCCAGGGATGAACGTAAGGCTTTTGGTTACTATTTTCAGCTTCTCAATTTTGATAATAACGTGGAGCAATATCAACTTGAGGGTGTTTATGATTTTTACCGTATTCTAAAAGGTGAGGCTCCTATATTTAGTCAATTTGAACTTGAGTTGCGGCCTAAGCCGGGTGATGATCATAATGACTTTTCAGTATTGTTTGATAATGCAGATGACCTATTGGGTATGCTTAAAGAATTTGATTACTATGAAAGTTATATTGATATTGCAAAATTCAATATGCAGCTATTTAAGTCATCAGATGAAAAGGAGTACTTAGATACCGCGCTTTTATATATAGACAAAATCCTTAAGCCAAAAGGTCGGGTTTTTTCACAGGCAGATGATCTGCAGGCCACCCTACAATTAATTGATATTTATTTATACGGTAATAGTTATATCCCTGCTGATCCTGCGATGGCAAAATCACTTGCGATAGAATCCAATTCCGACCATGCACTGATAATTATTCTGAATTTTCTTGAAGCAAGCAATGTTATAGACCCGGTAGTATTGGAGCCAATTCTCACAAGGATTGTAGATAACGGAATACGCTTTGAGCAACGTAATCGGTTTAATTTACCTTACGCTATAAAACCAACAGATCGTTTAGCAAAAATGTGGTCTTTATTTGGTGTGAAGACACCAATAATGTCAGACATACATCAATCGACAGCATCCGCAGCAAGGATGTTTGAGACAGAACACGACAATGATGCAACAGGTAGTACAACATCCGATAGTGATAATGCCAATGATGAGCATGGCAGTGATGACCATCAAGAAGAGCAGTTGAATCATCAAGAAATTGCTGAAAGTGCAGCTCAAGCTCAGGATAGTATTCGTTTTCTATTGTCAGGGGAAAATCTTACGGATAGCGTGGATAATGCCGTAGATGATTATGAGGACGACGAAGATAACGATGATGACTTTGATGAGTTTGATGACGATGAAGAAGAGCAGTTTTGTGATTATGATGGTTAACAAGTTTAATTTAGAAAGTACTAAGAGCTATTTTTGATCTTTTGCTAATAACTCCATATGTGAGCTATTTATTTTGTTGAAGCGCTGTATTTCTTCGCTATGCTCGTAATCAGATAACCAGTTTATAGTAGATTTATCCAAAGCATCATTATTTAACACAGAGATTGTCTGATGCTCTATAGCCTCACTAATTTGGCTTTGTTTACTGTAGCTTAATGATTGTTCAATCTTCGAATTTGGAAATAAAAGATTGAATGCTTTCTTTACGTGTAGATGGTGTTTGGAGAATGAAGAAAGGTTGTCCAAGTGATGCTCTTTGTTCTCAAGTGATAAATCTATCGCGCTATAAAACATATCCAAGCTGTAATCTATGCCGTAGTTTACATACGCATCATATAGTGTAAATGCAAAGTTTTCTGGCTTTATTGCAAATTTATGCGGAGACTTGTGGCCTAGCAATATAATGCTAAATGATTCGGAGTGATAGGTATAAAGAAAATCGAATAGCATGTTGATAATGCGCACATCCGGGCGAGAATATATATCTGGAATTATTAGGGCAACTTCCTTTTTTTCAGAAATGAGTTTGGCCGCGAAATTAAGCGTATTCTCTAAAGACAATCCTGCATAAATATTTGTTTTTAACAATGGTATCGCTGAGTTTAATAATGCTGCAGATTCTAAATCAAATGTTACTAGATTCTTAGCATCTCTTTCACTGTACAATTTGGACGATTGTAAGATTGCACCGTTGAGCAATGAATGACTTAAAGCTCTTTGGTTTGAAAAGAGGGCAGCAGAGCAAATATTTCCGTGTTCATCAACTAATGGCTTAAGCAGCCCGCCTTTGTTCCTAACTGATTTTGGTATCAGGGCATTAGGGTTGAACTGTCCTTCATCGACAAGATTCTTAAAAGTCAGGATCTCATCATGGTTGAAAGAAGCATGAGGCAACCACTCGAAGAATTCTGTTAAAACCGTTGATTCAGGGTGTAGGTGATGCACATTAGAATAGTCAACTAAATGACGCTGATCATAATGGAACTTATCGTGAACGGAATTAGGTATATCAATCTCATTCAGTCGTAATTTGTATAAGTCCTTTGACCGATCATATTCATACAACATGTACGCATGGGAAAGTACACGCAATGGGTGGTCTTCACTAAGAGAGTATAATTCTTCCATTTCCGTTAGCTTTAATACATTGGGATTTAAATTTAGTTCTAATTTTTCAATCATTTGATTCAGCGTGAATTTTTCACTCTTGTCTAATTCAAAAAAATGAATAATTTCGCCGTGGATATTTAAATTGTTTTTATAGCATTTCAATGTGGATTTATTACGTTGGGTATTATCGTAACTGTCAATTACATAAAAAGACGTACCTTCATGGAGCGTATCGGCATAGACGAATTTTGCAATACTATTCACATCAGCATCATGAAACTCTGAAAGATATTGAATTAATATCTCCCATATATCATGTTCTGTAAGGTTATCTCTTATTGCCATTCATTGATACTTTGTCAAAATCATACATAGGGACGTAAACGCCGTGTTGTATGTAGTTTAATTCTATTTGAATTACAAATTACATTTAAACCAGTTTTCATCGGTGAATTCCAACTGGCATGCTGAATTAGTAAGCGATTTTGATATTTAGAACAAAAAAATATGGTTAAACCTAAGAAGGGATTCAGAAGTCGTACATAGAACACAAATCTTATTGGGAATGGGAAAACACCCCGAAGGGTGTTTTATATTTAATTGTAGTAGCATTTAGGCCTAAATCCGGTTATGAGCAAATACACATAGGCAAGAACTACGGCAACTTGGCGTGAATAATTAATATTCGTACTGCGTATATTAAAGTTTAAGTCTATATCGTAAAAACTCAAAATAAAGGAATGATAAGTGATGCCATTAAATTCTATAGGGTTCGCTTCTTGTTGTATCTTTATGTTTTTTCTGTAATTGATAATGTCACTGATGAACCATTCAACTACTTCTACTTGATAGGGATTATTTACAAGCAAACAAGAATAAGTATTTTTTATCTGGTCAAGGAATAATTTTGCTTCATTGATTTCTTTTGAAGAATCCGGATTTAGAACATTCCAATCTATAGTGTTAATATTGCCATCCACCAATAACTCATAAGTTCTTGATGCTTCTTGTTTTTTGAAAATAGGATGCTCGTATAAGGTGTTATCTAAACAAATTTCTAATTCATCGTTAGTATTCGCGGGTCTAGGGCTGTGCATTTTCGATGGTAATAAGTTTACTAAACGTTGTTGTATGTTACTGAGTTTGGGGTGATTTGCTGTAGGAGTGAAGGCCTTGGTACTAAATAAATTAGGTAAAAAGCCAGGATAGAATTCATGCAGCAGCTCACCGAAGAAAGTGAATCTGTAATTGGTGTCATCATCTTTATTTTCAGAAGGATTAAGTAGATTAAAATTATAATGATAACCATTTGATACACCACTATGTCGTTCAAGAATATGTTGGTCTTTAGAAATTACTCCATTTTTAATAAAGTTAAATGGATATTGTACACAGTCTTCATGAAGTTGAACGGCATTAATGTTTATGTAAATCACATCATCTGAGTGTTGTGAGGAGTCAATGAATGCATTTGCAAAGGGAGGTGCGTTTTGAATTATTTCCAATAAATGAAAGCAATCATCCATGAGCGGGTTTGGGTGTCTTTTTCCAGTTAACATTTTATCTCTCTATACAATTAAAAATTAAAAGAAGCTTGTTATTTAGGAAGCTTGTTATTTAGATTTTACTATTAAAGGAAGTATAGATAACAATTCAGCCTTATTTTAACCAAAAATAAATAGATGACACTCGCTAACCAGGTGGTTAATTTCCTGTACAAGCAAAGTACACATGATATTCATCATTTATATCAAGTATTTAATATTTTTTTTGTTGATTATTCGGACTAAGCTTTTGCAAGCACTATGCGCATTTTTAGGCATTCGGGTATTTCTGACTGAAAAGCATTGATCGTACTTCAATTCTAGTAAATTAGGGTTTAAAGCATTCTTAGAAACAAATGCACCAAATGTCCCCCTGATATCTTCTCCATTCACTCTAAACGCCATGTACGCACCCTCAATCATCATTTGATTATAATTTGTATATAGACAGTGCTTAACTTCATAGGCCTCTAAAGCGGCCTCTGAGCTATTCTGTATTAACTGGAAGTCAAACCCATCAATACATTCCGTTATATTTGGGAAAGGGTAATTAATATTCTCTATATTTTCTAAAACTCTAATTTTGTGCCACTCTTCACTTTTTCTTTTAATACTTTGTAGATTTGAATTTAAAGCAATACCATAGATATTTGGAAGTGTAAGCATTTCATTTTCTGTGCGGTTAAAGAATAAGAAATGTGTGTAATCAGCCAAAATATGTGTTTGTTCAATTTCGACAAAAAATTCAGATACCTTTTTAGTTTTGTTCCATGAAATCAAACAGCATTCATAGGTTAAGCTTAATGCTTTATAAAGCTTATTTAAGTCGTTTTGCTTATCAAAACCAGTAATCTTTTTGTTTGACAACCAAAGAGTTTGGAATACGCCGATTGCACACCATACATTCAATTTTCTGGGTGCAAAGGTTGATCCCAACCAATTTAAAATAATTATCCCTTTTTGTGGATTCTGGTTAATAAATATTGACATTACTTTCAAAAATAAGGTTTTAGGCAGGTTAAACAAGAGGTGTAAAGATTTTTTAGTTAATATGAATGAGCCAAGGTCATCAGATTTATAATTTCTATTAATAAGTATAAATTTAATTCTGTTATCATTTCCAAAAAAATTATCATCATTTACATATTCCGCAAAATAAGGGTGATTTAAGATCAGGGAAAAAAAGATAAATTTATTAGCGTTTTCTTGCTTCCATTTAACTAAACGCGGCATACTCTTATTGACAGTGCTTGCGGCTTGAAAACAGTTTTTTAAACTAAAACTTATACCAGTTCCTTTTAATAGTTCGAAGAAGTCTTTATTAATTAATTTTATCACTATCTGGTTGATCTTTCTTTCAGTATCAAATCTATGATAAATATTAATGTAGTGAGGATTTCGCAATGTTTTTAGCCATTCGGTTCTTTCCTTTTTGGTCTTGAAGTGGGGTTCTTCTGTAAACTTCCCGGAATAGGGCAATGAAACTATATTTTCAAAAATATGTAATAGCTTTAAGTAGTTATGCTTAATTTCATCCTCAAGAGAATCGTAGCTGTCATTCCATACGTTACGGTTATAAGCAGATATGTAGTCATAAGTGACACCGAAAACATCCTCAAATGCCATTTTAAAAATCAAACTTTCGGCATTTTTCATTGATGATATTTGATGATCCTTTGCTCGCCAAAAATCCATTTTAGAGAAAATCCAATTGATTTTCCATTTCTCATCTGATGGTAGTATTTCAACCCATTCCGAACCTTGCAATACATAACATTTGGGAACAAGGTCATTGTCTAAATTGGATAATCTATACTTGTTAAATATAATGAAGTCATTACAGTCTTTATACGTTTCTGAGTCTTTGAGTAGATAAGTTTCATGATAAAGATAATGGTTTACTCTCTCCAACCATTGATTAAATAAATTTTCGACAGGTTTAATGCAGCTTACTTCCTCTAGATTATATGCATAATTATCGGATAACATTTGTGACACTTTGCTTATTAAATCTTTATAATGGACTTTAGGTGACTTATTAAACATGTTCATTGTGTATTATCCAAATTATTTAAACTGATTTAACTGAGAGTTTGGAGAAAGGTATCCGACCAATAAATTTAGTTCCACACTAAAAGCTGAGTTTTAGTTAAATTTTAAAGTATTTTTTAATAACAAGCAATTGATTGTCTGGTTTGCTTGAACAATATATTGCTTATATAAACTATGTTATCAAAACATTATCACGCTATATTACAAGGACAATTATTTTACTTGCTTTAAATTATAAGTGAATTTATAATAAAAAACTATACAAACTGGTTTTTACAGGTGGGAAAATGTCTATTTTAGTAGAAAAAATATCTGATTTAGAGAATGCTATTGATAATCTTAGAAGTTGCTTTAATGACTTTGATTTCTTAACAAAATGCGGTCTTACTGTAGAAGATATTAGTGATATTTCAGGATTTGAAAAATTTGTTTTAGATGATTCTGATATTATTTATTTTGAAGATTTTTGTTTAAAAATCAAAAAAAGCCTTGTATCGTTAGATGATGAAGTTGAAAAGTCAGAATTTGATTGGGATTATTTATCTCATTGTTATGAAGATGCCGTGGATAAATATAAAGAATACTCAAATTTAAAGGAACAAATAGAAGAAAACTTAACGGATCAGCAAGAATTTGAAAATGTATCTATTCACCAAAAAGATGATATAAAAGATGCACTTTTGAATTATATGATAGAAGAAAACTTATTAAAAGAAATTAATAGTATAGATGGTGAGGTCTATTATTTGGTTAATCCCGAATTAGAGAAAAAATTAGACTTATAAGTCAACCATTAAAAAGGCTACTTTCGTAGCCTTTTTTACATTTCCAGTCCCTTATGTGTGTGCACTTGAGATTAAACCTCAAGAAAGGGCTTTAGGTGGGGAGAAAATGATTTTCTTTTTTCATTTCTTGTTCGACACTCTTGTTTTTATCAGACTCTAACAACTCAGTTTTTGATCTCTCTAAAGAGGCCTTTAAATTGGTAGACAATTCTTTAAGCCAGGGTTCGTCACTAGATTGAATGTTGTGAATGGTGTCGCGGAAGTCTCTATAGAATGCCCGTTTCTCTGCAAGACTTTTATCTAGAATAGTGTTGTGCATCATTTTATTTACATTATCGGCATCAAGTCCCTTGTCTTGATGTCTCTTAATCATGAACTCTGAGATACTAGCTTGCGTTTCTTGTACGGATTCAAGAGTTTTGGCGTTGAACTGTAATGATGCTTCACTTAGAACATTGTTAATGCTTTCAAGATGCCCACGGATCGGTGTTCCTATTTCAAAGCGATCTACGATATTACTGAACTCTTTTTTCGCATGGTCGCCCATTGTGTCATCCATGAGCGCATAAGATGCCTTAATAAAATTGTTGATGCTGCAGGATGTAGTTAGGATGTTTTCTATGTCCTGTTTTGTTTCTAGGTTCGCAGCAAGGCCAATTGTTTGATTAACAAGGACTGTTTTAAACAAATTCTCAGTGATGTCTATTGGCGAAACCATTGGTTGAATTTCTGGAACTTCTTTTATTAATTTGGCTTGCTCGATAATGTTTACCACCATATTTGAAGGTGTAGTGGCCTGGCTCTCAATTTCATTAATGCGTTCGGCAATAGCTTCGTGCGTCAAAGTGGCAGAGTGGTCTGGTGTATTTTTTGACTGTACTGTGTTGGTGGCTTCGGCTTCAATCTGAACAGCCTTTTTCATTGCCAAGGAACCCGCATCATTATTTAGAATCTCTCCTGAATCCAAAAAGGCCATAATAGAGTTCAAGGCTTGTACTGGCTGTTGGATATTATTGTCAGCAGTTTTTTTAATGTTTGACTCGACTGCAGGAGTAGGTGTTTGTGCAATAGGTGATTTCATTAAGCCGATGTCTTCATCGGTCATGTCTTTAGTTGGAAGTTTTACGCCTGAATGAAAAGTTGTTTCACCCAATACGCCGGTTGCTGACAATGCTTTGAATGGTGCCTGATACAGCTCACTAAAATACTTCGCTTGCATATTATAGATTTTTGCATAGTAAGATTGCTCGGATATACCTTGTTTTTTTCGCTCTCCGGCACGTACGATTTCTCCCGTAAGCACTTCGGCTTGCAGTTTTTCGAATCCAATATAAGTTTTTAGGTCATTAAAGTCTGACGGTTGGTAATCTGGGCTTATATTTTTGTGATTGAAGCGCGGAGCAATGATCATCATTCGTTCATTGTGTTCTTTATAGGTCTCTAGAACTGCCACGGCGGTACTTAAGCCTGTATTTATCGCTGCCCGAACCTGATCTCTAACTTGCTTGTCTGTGCGTTTACAATGGTTAAACATGGTCTTACAGTCATTATCTGCTGCAATTCCGATATTGGCATCCTTGTGTTTTTCCAACTGTTGACCAACAACCAACTCTAATTGACTGGCAGTAAATGCACAAACAATGTGTGTTTTAGGATCATTTATAAAAACTTCATTGAGGTCGTACGCGGTTGCCCAACCTTCTGCCACAATAATATTATTAGGTTTTGGATTTTTATTAGTCGCGTTAAAGGTAAAGCTAACACCTGTTGAAAGTGCACCTCCAATAACAGCTTTACTGTCATCAAAATTAGGTTCCTTCTCCGCGAGCATAAATTGACAGCTTGTGACTACGCCCGATGCATCCATTGCGGGAACCACACCTGCACCAGAATTTGTGCGATAGCTGTAAACATACTTATTAAAATTAAAATCACTTTTCTTTTCTTCGAAGTAATTCATAAGATCAGTACGGGTGATATTATTTTCTTTAGCAAACAAGGGCAGTTCAAAATAATTAGACTTAATAAATGACTGCAAGTTGTTAGCATTTGGTACTTGCGAAAATTTAGGCAGGATATAAAAACCTACATCATCTTGTTTCTCTTGCGATATATCAAAACCCTTACTTTTTACGTACGGGTGTTCATTTGGTGTTTTTACAAGTTGATCAACATGGTGTATCAGTGCTTTATTGTTTTTTGCTTTTACGTAGACATACTGGGCGACTGTAGCACCCATTAGCCGACTAAGATTTTCCTCACGCAATAAAACTTCTGCTTGTTCTGCTGCTTCTTTATTGAGTTTTTCCAAATGCGCAATGTGTTCGGCCTCTGCTTTAGGGTCTTTTTCAAGAGCCTTTTCTCTTAAAGCATAGCGTTGTCGCATTAATTTACGGGTAGGAGCATCTTTGCTTGTGCCTTCAAGATCATCAATAATCTGGTTGAAAGTGAATTTCTCCCCAGACCCTTTGTTGAAGACAATAATCATAGGGAAAGCGCTTGTACCACTAAAGTTGGGATGAACGGTTCCTTTGACTGCGCCGCGTTCACCAGACCATGTTGCGTTATTTTTCCCGCCATTACGGTTGATTCTTAGTGTGCCAGGCTTTGCATTGTGATTTTTCGCAAGCCACGTATCTAACATGGATTGGCACTCATCAAAGCTAAGCATGCTTTCCCACGCCATTAGCAAATACTCCGATTATTGGTTTTATAATTCATTGGTGCAAATGAGCAGCCAATGCTTTTCATAGTATCAAATACCATAAGCGTTATGGGTTAATAGCCATCAAATTGAAATTAATCGTATAACAGCAATTACAGATGAGGAGGCACTAATTTAAGAATAGTGTCATCAGACCAAAATACAGGGAAGACGGCATCGTCTCCATGTAATGTTGCTAATTTAAAGTGGGTTGCTGCAATATTTAAGCCCACATTCCAGTTTCTAGCATTGCTTGGTGCCACATATTTAAAAGATGGCTGATTGAGATCGGAGAAGCTAACTTTCTCCTGAACGTCATTGTACGATGGCGTATGAATGCCAAAGATTTCGGATTCGATAACCGTATGCTCATCACCCATTAAATTCAAAAGACTGAAAATAGGATTGAATATTTCCAAAAAGTTTTCTTCGTTAAATAACGGAGAACACTCTATTAAAGCATCGAGAATATTATTGGCTTCGATTACTCGAAACAATGCGTACGGTAGGAAGCTAAATGAATGCAGTTTTTCACTATTTAGGCTGTTTAAATGCATTAATAAACACGGCGTTCCATCGTTTAGTACATTCTTATGAACATAAACTCCAAGTATGGGTTGCTCGTATAAGAATACATTTATCAATGGTATATAGACTGTCCATTCTTTAATGTTTTGTATATGTAATGGGCTAACTCGATATCCATTTTTATCTTTGGTCAATTGAGAATAAAGATACTCTGGTACATTATACACACCTAAGTTATATCGCCATGCGGCTATGGCTGCAATATATAAAATCAATTGAGCCTGTTGTTCTGCGCGATATTCAGGGTGGGCGATGATGGTGTCAAAAGCTTCATCAAAGTGTAAATTGAGTATGTGAAAAGGGATAAATATTCCTTTATCCCACTGGTATGAATGGAAACCTAGTTTTTTATTTTGAATTATATTATTGATTGCAGCCCAAAGCCTCTTTTTATCAATAAAAGCTAGTTCAAGATTCGCAATAGGGTAAATACTTGGACTTTGAGCCATAATCTACAATTCAACCTTACTGTTGGGGCGTTGATGGTGGTTGAGTATCACTTAGTATTTGATCAACCTTTCCTCCGGGTTGTGTGTATTCATTAATTTGTGCAATAGCTGTTTGTTTGTGTTGTTCGCGCTCTTTTAAGCTTTGTTCCAAGTGTTTAGCTACTTCTTCTGACACTTCCGATATTTCTTCTCGCACGGGTGCGCTGCTTAATTCAACTTGAATTGATGCAACTTGGGTTGGATCAACTATCTTACCGTCTGTATTTTCCATACTAAGTAATTTGACCTCTGCAGCACGTACGGTTTTGCAGTCTGGGATTGCGTCATAAAGCGAGTAAAGATTATTGTTGAATTGCTCTATATATTCTTCTGTTGGCTTCTCGTACAACTTATCTTTGAAGTGGTTGAAACAAAGCGTAGATACATTTTCTAAAATGGTCTTTTGATTTGCGTACCAATCTACTGTACGTTCACTTTGATCGGTGCCAGTTTGGGATAAATAATCATCCAACTCCTTATCCGCAATTTTATTCGTTGCACAAGCGGTCAAGTTAATCGCTATGCATGTGGCAACAGCCCATTTTTTAAGGTAGTGAGTACGCATATTACACCTGAGAAGTTGTCTTTATTTCGATTTTTGCAAAAGCATCGAGTAGATATTCTATTGCACTAGATTCGCGTTTTGCTCTACTTGAATATTGCCAAAAATCATATTCATTTACATTTAATAGTACATTAAAAAGTAAATCTTGTTGTAAATTTCGAATAAATGGAATTTGTGCTAATTCAGGCATTATGGCATTAATAAAACTAAATTGATCCCGATAAAACCCTAGCTGCACACCAAAATAGATTAAACTTGATTTTGCTAATTCTTCACCATATTTACACGCAATAATTGCATGTATAGTTGGCATAAGATCAAGGTTTGCCAAAGTTTTATTGTATGCAAATATGTGATCAAACATGTTTTTAAATGCAGAATTTTCCAACAATAAAGGTTTGCTTGATAGCATTAATTCTGTTTGGAACTGTATTGCAACTGCAATTACTTTTCTTTCGTAATTATATTCTTCCATTGTTTGTGCATCTACCAATGGTAATTCAGCAGAATTCAAGCATGAGAAATAAGCATCTTTGTACTTCTCAAGCGAATCAAATGCAAAGTGCAGACCTAATGTATTTAATGCAATGCTTTCTGAAAATTGCGCACAGTTTTTAGTTGGGTTAATTTGTGCATTAAAATATTCGAGAGGTTCGTTTTCATCAAAAACAATCTCAAACATTGTTTCAGAATCAAACTGTGCACCTACAAAAACAGCATTGTTTATGGTGTTATTAAATATCTCACATGCGATATCGAAAGGGTAGTTCAGATCAATATCATTCCAGTCTGACCAATCGGCTTGTAATGGGTCGTTGCTATCAAAGGGTGGTGGAATTATATATGCCCCCACCATTGAAGCTAATTTTTCACCACTAAGCATTCCTGCATTATCGTCATCCGGTTTGGTGTGATCATTGTCGTTTGCGCTATAGATCTTGCATTTTGGATATCTGGCGCGTATCTGCATTGCAACAGCAACCATGTTGCCACTGTCCCAAGCAATGAGAACGGTGGCTTCTGGGTGCATTTTTTTAATAGAAATGCCTGTTGCCCATCCTTCGCATATAATAACTAATTTGGTGTTTTTATTAACTGGATCGCCAAGCAAGGTGAATGTGTTGTGCTTAACAGTGTTTTTGGGAAAGTGCTTGTTTTTTCCATTTTTAGCTCTTTTATTAAATATGAGCTGAAACATAACAAACTGTTCATCAAGGGTCTGACCAACAACAAGAAGGTTGTCTCCTCTGTATTTGATATGTTCTTCCTGATAGGTCATTAATTTACGGATGTTTGCACTAGTGTTATATGCCGGACAATGCTCATCCAATATCAATCTTAATTCTTGCGGGGTGTAGTTATTACGGTTATAAACACGTACGGTACTTTGGCACTCTGACAAGTTGAAACGCTTGCTTTCTATATAGGCGGTTGTCCTACTGAGGGAGGTTGAACGCACGTATTCAATAATGGTTAATGCGCGTGAGAAATCATTCAACTCTTTCTCTTGAATTTCCCGCAATCGGATTTTTTTTAATCTTTCTTTTTCTTGCTGCTCTATCTCTTCCTCTGTGAGTACTTTGCGCTTGGTATGCCCACTATCTCTCATATACTCATAAAGGCTGAATAAGAAGGTTGGCTTCTTGCCATGAAGCCAACCAAAGCTCACTTTTGGATATACACCGTAATGAGCACAGTACCACCCAGATTTACTATTTCTGTTTTTTGCTGACCGCCCCGTGCAGCGCACGTAGTGAGTCTTCCCATCTACCTTTAAGGGTAAATCGTCCGAACGAAAGTCTAGCCCGGCATTAGTCATTTCTCTTTGGAAAATTTCATCAATCTGATAGTCAGATAAATTGTGCTGCCATTGGGTTATTCTGGTCATCCTGCCACCTAAAGCGAATGTAATATCGAATGTAGAAGAACGCCATCCTTCATGGCTATTCGAATGAAATTCTCAGGTGTTTTAAGGTGTTTGGTCAGTTGATTCAATTTATGTAAATAACGATAAAATAAGGCATATAGTTCAGGGTCATCCTTTGGATTGATCTGGTCGATATAGTCTTGTATTTCTAATGGGGATTTATCCTCACTTGAAAGTTGTGGTAGCTGCTCAACCATGCCCAATGTCCTTACGCGAAGTTCATACAGCAAGGACAACGCATCTTTTATTACATGGATTTGCTCTTGCTCATCAAATCGCAACTTCACCTCGCCAGTGTAGTCCATGCAATACAGTTCAAGGCCATTTTCCAGACCCATATAGAATGCTTCTTTATTGTAGTAATGCGCTTCCTGCTCGATTGCAGCACTCAATGATTCAGCTTGTCGTTGGGTTGTTAGAATGCGGTTTGCACGCTGAATCGAATGGTCTACTACTTGAATTTGTTCAAGATTAATTTTAGGTGAATTGTTTTGATCATCTAATGCGGTAATGCGGATAATTGATTCGTTCAAAAAATCTATAACCGCTTGCTCAAGTAGAGGGTAGGTAACTTTTCCATTATTGAAGGCCACGGCTTCACCGTAGACATTTGCTCGGTGAATGGTCACGGAAAATGGATAATCTGATTCACTATTATTTTCCGTATAGATATCACATGCGTAATTATTAAATGCTTTACGCATGCCATTTAATAAATGGTAAATGGTAGCTGTGAATGATGAAGATTCAGGGTTTGGGAATGCGAATAAATTAACACCAAGAAGTATTATCGGTAACGCTAAACTATTCTTCTGTTCTGACATATCAATCGCTAATTAAATATTTAAGTCGTTGTAATGCGAATTTTAACTGATTTCATGTTTAAAAATAAAAATAAGCAACGTTTATAGTATTCTTTTTCACATCTTGAGCATTCCGCGAATAATACTAAGGAAATATATGACATCTCTCGTAATTGTAGAATCACCGGGTAAACGTGCCAGTATTCAAGCATACTTAGATGCACTGTATCCAAAAACATATAAGGTTGTCTCAAGTGTGGGGCATGTCTGTGACTTATCCAAAAAAGGGCTTGGATTTAATACCTCTACCTTCCAAGGTGAGTATGAAGTCATGGAGACTAAACAGAAGCTTGTTCAGGACTTGATCAATGATGTTCGCCGTTCGGATAGCGTTGTTCTTGCGACAGATAGTGACCGCGAAGGCGAAGCAATTGCCGCGCATTTACGCCGAATTCTCAATCTCCGCAATCCTGATCGTGTAACTTTTAACGAGATCACCAAAGAAGCCTTAAAGGTCGCATTTGACAGTCCGCGTAAAATTGATGAGAAATTAGTTGATTCGCAAGAAGTTCGCCGTATTTTGGATCGAATGATTGGTTGGTTAGTTTCCCCTTTAACGCGAAAATACGTTGTACCTGAAAGTTCAATGGGTCGTGTACAAACTGTTGTTCTTCTTTTATTGGTAGAGCTTGAGCGTCGAATAAGGGATTTTAAATCAATTGACCATTTTGGTGTTGAGGCCTACATGTTGGGTTCGGATATTTCCGCGCCGTGGTCAGCCACTTGGGATGTGGGTCTTTGGATGAAAGGCACAGATCAGCAGTATTGGACAGACGAAGCAAGCTCTACTGAGGTTTCGAAAGTTAAAACGCTACGAGTTACGTCCGTTGAACCAGGCTCAACAACGTTATCGCCATCCGCTCCATTTATTACTTCAACATTGCAAAGTGCTGCACAAAAGAACCTAAAGTTCAATCCTAAAAAGACTATGATGCTGGCTCAAAAGCTTTATGAAGCCGGTGCTATCACTTACATGCGTACAGATAACCCAAATTTATCCGTAGATGCATTTGTTGCCTTAAGTAAGTATGCAGCTAAAACCGATCTTCCAATTGAAAGCAATCCACGTCTCTTTAAGGTTAAAGGTGGTGCGCAACAAGCCCATGAAGCAATTCGTCCGACCTCATTTGATGTTCTCTCAGTAGCAGAAGAGGGTTCAGAATTACAAAAACTTTATTCCTTGATTTGGAATCGGGCAGTTGCAAGCCAATTAAAACCTGCTCAATACAGCACTAAAGAGGTTCTTCTTGAGCAAGATGTTCAAGTTACTATTAATGGACAACGACAAGGTAAGGTTGCAGTATTCAAGGCCAGTGGGCGTAAATTGGTTGATGAGGGGTGGTTGTGCTTAACCCAAAAAAGCAGCTTCTCTGAATTAGATGATGATGAAGATGAGGTGCTAAGCAATCCAATTCCGGCAACTGTTAAGGTTGGTGACATAATTGAAGTGAGCACTTGCCAACTTAAACGTAAAAAGACTGCGCCTCCAAAACGATATACTGCAGCAGCTCTTATTCTTAAAATTGAAGCATTGGGCATTGGCCGGCCGTCAACATTTGCAACAATAGTCGAGACTTTGAAAGATCGCGATTATATTAGCTATGTTAAAGATCGTATCCATGTGACTGACCGGGGCATGAAGATCATTGATGAAACAGAACATCATTTTTCTTTCATTGATATCGAATTTACAGCCAATATGGAAACATTGCTTGATGATATTGCCTCCGGCTTAGACTGGTTCCCCGTAGCCAAGCGCTTTTGGGATCAAACCAACCAAGAAATTTCTGACTTTACTAATGTAATTTTAGCTAAATTGCCACAACATAAGTGTGAGATATGTGGCAGCTTGGTGCTACGACAAGATAATGGAAAATCTGTTTATTGGCGCTGTAGCGATAAAGAATGCAACAGTCGATACGCCGATGAAAACAATAAACCATCAGTGCGTCAAATTAATGAAACCACTGATTATAAGTGCCACGATTGCTCAGCAAATTTAATTTATCGGAAGGGTGCATATAATGGGAAACCCTACGAAAACTTTATCTGCAGCAATGCACGTGACGAAAAAAATCCTTGCCGCGCAAAATATAATTTAATTGAGGGAAGTAATCCGCCAAAACCAGACATTCAACAGTATATCCACCGTTCAAAGTTTCGATGTTTAGCATGTAATCGCCCTGTTGTTATGCGACTGGGGAAAAAGGATACTCCTGAGCAATTCACCTTTTGGTCATGCACTGGCAACACTATTGAGAATCCTCAATGTGATGCGATGTATAGCGACAAGGATGGTTCACCTAATTATGAGTTGTATCAGAAATCTCGCGAACATAAATGCCCTAACTGTAAAAAGTACATCAACTGTCGGGAGAGTAAAACTGATGGTGCGTTGTATTGGAAGTGTAGTAATAAAAAATGTGGTTGGTCTTTTGACAACTTATTAGGTGACAAACCAAATATTACCGATGCTCAGGTTAAATACTCAGAAAAATGCCCAGAGTGCAAATTAGGAGCATTGTATAGTTTTGAGAGCAGGAAAGGCGCTACTTTTTGGAGATGCACATACTATTCGTGTGATACTTTTATGGAAGATTTGGATGGTAAGCCAGACCGTGAACAGTATGAAGTGAAGAAAGAGCAATATTTAGAAAAGAAAAAAGGCTCTCGAACCAAAACTAGTCGCTCGGATTCCAAGACAATCCATTCACCTAATGGCGTTAAAATTTCATTCAAGTAAGGATAAAAAATGTTTGAACGAAAACCCCTTAAAAAATCAACAATCAGCCAGGTTTCTAAAACACCAGAGGTCAATGCTCCTGCCAACAACCAAAAGATGTATATGTATGCTGCAATCGGGTTGGGTGTAGTGGCTGTTATACTTTTCTTTTTGTTTGTGGGGCAGAAAAGTAAGACTTCTGCTGTAACACAGCAAGCACGTGCTATGTCAGTCAAAATCAAAGAGTTGGAATCCCCAAAATACGATTTGATGAATGACTTTATTACAGATCAATGTGGTACGGATGGGGTGTACTGCATGGATGTAGTAACAAAAAACCCTGGGATTGAAATATTAAAGTTTTTAGTCAATTTTCGTGAGAACCCAGAGTTGAAATATAGCCTGTTCTTTCAGGTTGATGCTGACCCTAATGCCCCTACAGCCGGATATAAACTTGATTGTGAGCCACGTAAGTCAGATTTTTATATCTGCCAACAAATTACAACCGCACGACCTACAGATGTAATTCGCGCCTTCCAACGCAGTTATAGTTCATTCACTCCATCAGTCAACTATTCCTTTACTCTAATGGTAAAGCCAATTGGTCATTTAGAAATGCCAAACCAAGTGACGGTGACACCACCGCCAATGAAAACAAGTGAACAAGTTGCAACAACAACAGCAACAGCAGCACAACCAAATGTTGAAACTGCTTCACAAACAGAAGCAACAAATAACGATCAAAAGGCCGAAGATACGCAAGTGGAGAATCAAACTACGCAGGTAGCTCAAGTAGTAGACGGAGCCGGAACAGAACAACAAGCTCAATAATGGCAATATCCCCAACCTAATGCATTGTATCTATGCGATTGCAAAAGGTTGGGTTTATTTTGGAAGTTTGGTTTTAATTAAATGATAAATAATCCTATTTTTAATTTGTAAAAGCTAAACTATTTACTCTTTTGGCAATGTTGTATATGTATTTTCTAGCAATTTAGAAGTTTCATATACTTCTAGTATTGGATATATCCTGCTTTTAATTTCGTTTATACTATTTGGCAGGTTATTAAATCGCACCGTAGTAATGTGTGCTTGCTTCAATAACTCATCACGCTGCTTATCCTTTTTAGCTGAATATCTGTGCGATCTATCGTCAAGCTCTACCACGCAAATTGGTAAGAAGTATTCATTTACGATGAGGTAGTCACAATTCTTTCTATTAAATGTATTGCGTAGTCCTATATCACTACATTTTAGAAAGGCGTTAAAACTTACCTGGCATTGAATAATGTAATTTTCTGGTAAAGCTTCGCGAAGCATTTGGTGCATTATTCGCTCATATTGAGATAATAATTCTTTAGGCAGGACTTTGACTGCAGGGATTGAATCTTGCTTTTCAGCATCATTAATATTCGTCTCTTCTTGCTCAATCTTTTCATCTTTTTTAGAAGATGAAGAGATTGCTAGAGCAAATATTAAGAGTAAAGCACAAATACCAATAGCTAAAAACATTTGTTCATCATCAGTTATCAATTACATCTAATTCTAACAAAGAAAGCGTTTCATTATATAATTTTATGTATGTATCTTTATCAGAGTTAGCAAAGTCAATGTCGTTTAGTATTTCACGATTCACAATATCAAAAACAATTAGGTGACTCACATACTCAGTAATAGTGTATTGAATCAATAAAATATTGCAATGCGATTCAATGTAAGTTAGCCCATTGTTGATAAATTCTGACCCGTCATACAAATAAAATTCACGTGGATTTTGGAAAGGATTTTCTTTGAGAATGAGTTCTCGCAATTCTGATTTTTCTATTTTATTAGCAATGTAACTGTAATCAAAAAATGTGAAATATGCGTAATCAATATTGTAATGTTTTGGAAAATTTATATCTGAATTCAAATTCAGTGGGAAAAGATCAGTTTTTGCATAAATTACTAAAGTATTTATATCTACCCATACATCAAAGTTGTTTATGATATCCGTCTTGAGTATATCATTTTTCATAAGATTCAAAACTAAGATATTGTCATGTAATTCGCTTTCGAGCTTCGTAAGGCTGTCAGGAAAATTACGGCTATATTCAAGCAATTTGTGTGAGATGGATATATCTTTTTTATGTGCAAAGATAAACCCAGTGTATTTGGCCTCAAATCTACAAACAGCCACTCTGGAAGCATCTACATTTACAAGATTTCCAATCGAATTCACAAAAGTATCAGGTGTGTCTGCTGAGAAGTACAGCTTTCGAACTGTATTAAATTCATTTTCAGTTAATATGATTTTTTTATATTGATACCGACTTTCATTTATCTCTCTGAAATCATCACCTAAGAACCATAAGCTGAAATCGGCAAAGAAAGCATTTGCAGTGTGGTTTTCATAGTTGCTGCAAAGGAGTGGCATGAAGTCACGGCGCTTAACATACTGACTTGAATGCAAATCAATCATTTGCATTTTGTTGAATATTTGGTCGCGACTCAATTTTAAAGAGGCGATAGCATCGTGATCTTTTATCTCTAATAAGTCTAGGTGTTTTTCACGGATAATAGCCTGTTCTTCACAAGCCCAAAGTATATCTTTCATGAGTGAATACTTATCAAGTATTTCAATTATATCAAAAGCCTTTACTTGATTAGAGTTTTCATGATTCGTAGTGCGCTCATTTATTCTACTTTGTAACCTTGTATAGAACTGTTTGTCTTCAACTAGGCGTGTGTCGCTAACCTGCTTTTGAGGGATAATTTCTTCCAAAATCTTATAAGGTGTCAGCTTGTTCACGGTAATCCATTCCAGAATCATGAGATTTATTTAGAGATATTATCATTTTCATCAAAAAATATTCATATTTGGAACTTTTTTGAGTACATGAGGCATAATCCGCAACAAACGTCCATACTGGTTTGGTTTCTATGCTTAAGCATCATAAAAAGAAGGTTTTTCTTGCAAATCTCTTGCTTGTTTTTTTTGCAATAATTATTTTGGCTGTATTCTTTTTCATATACATGTCTAAAGAGCATTTTAAAAAAGAGATTTCACCAAAAAACTTTGCTGATATTTCTGCCAGAGTAATGTTGATCCCCGATGGGGCGGAAGTTAAAAAACAATATGAACGTGCATTTTCTGACAAAGTTATTACATATTCCGAATACTATTCTTTAAATAATGCATTGAATGAGTATGCATCCAATATTTCCATTCAGGTTAAAACTCCATTGCCTACAGCTCAAAAACTTAATGGATATGAAAAAGCGGTTGAAAATCTAAAGGCTTTTGATGATGTTGGTTATGAATTGATAGACCCAAGTAAAAGAAAGGAAGTACGAGAATTACTTGTAAAGCAAATTGATGAAGAAAGGCTCAAGATGAAAAATTAGTTTGTAATTTACTATTGTAAGAATTTTATGCACAGTGCAAATGCTCAATTAAATACTTATTTGTGAAACGTCAATGGTATTGATAGTATTTGTAATTATAAGACACCCCCGTTAATTAAGAAGACTATTATGAAAAATCAATTCTCAATTAAGCTTTTGACAACATGTATATTATTGGCGGCGGGTAATACCAATGCGGCATCTCTAGTTTTACCAGAAGAAGAAACGGTATTAACCTTTGATGAAGCGCCAAAAGCACAACCAAAAGCACAACCAAAAGCACAACCAAAACCGCCTGTAAAACCATCAGTGGTAACTGCAGTGAATAAAGCCATAGAAACACCATTGCAAATCAATACCGCTCAGGTGAAGCAGGTGGAAAACCGTGACTACCAAGCTGAATATCAAGAAAAACTAAAACAAGCAAATGAAATGGCAAAAGCTGCAAAGGAGCAGGCCGCGTTAGCTCAAAAAATAAAACAAGAAGCGGAAACCGCTGCAAAACTAAAGGCAGCAGAAGAGCGTAAGGCTCGGATTGAGGCTGAACGCCAAGCTCGTATAAAAGCGGAACAAGAGCGTAAGGCTCAGATTGAGGCTGAAAATCAAGCGAGAGCACAAGCAGAAGCAGAACGACAGGCAAAGATACAAGCTGAAAAAATGGCAAAACAGCAGGCCGAAATGGAGCGGATGAACGAACTTGCTAAAAAGTTAGAACTGGAAGCGAAGCAGAAGGCAGAGGCAGAGAATGCACGAAAAATAAAAGAAGCTGCGGAGCAAGAAGCTGCTGCTAAAGCTAAAATGCAGGCGGACGCTGCGCGTGCCGAAAAGCTTGAAGCAGAACGACTGGCTAAAGCACAGGCGGATGCTGAACGAAAGTCCAAGCTTGAAAAGGAACGACAAGCAAAACTTCAAGCTGATGCAGATCGCAAGGCGCAAATTGAAGCTGAGCGAGCTGCTTTAGCGGCTAAAAATAAAAAACAAACGCAAGTTGTTGCAGGTAAACAACAATCGCCACAATATATTGCGCAGCAGCCGATTCAACCTCATCAAGCATCTACAAATTACAATGTAGACGCAGAGGAGCTTGCACGTAAATCGGTAGCGGAGAAGCTAAGCAAACAAGCTGCACAACACAACATGTTTGATTCATCAAAAAGTCTTCCTTCGCCTCAACAATACTCGCAAGGCACAACAGCTTTACAAAGAGCAACATCATCTATTGTGACAGGCTATGCGATTCCTCAAAACTCACCAAAGGTACAGGCTCTAGGTTTCAGAGCGACAGATGCTCAGGTAAAAGCATTTGATGAAAAATATCAGTACAATTTAAGCCAGTTGACACCAATTCCTCAAGAAATTGGAGATATACGTCTAGCGCCAATAGCAAAACTCAATGGTGATTCACTAAGTTTGTTTGTAACTCAACAAGATCGTCAACGTGTGGAAGAATACTTAATGTACCACCCTCACTATGCAAAAGTTTTCAGTAACTTTATCAAGCGTGCGATGACATTGAATAATGGTCATACCGGCTCCTTAAGTGTTAAGGATGCAATTATTAACGAGCTGTCTTTCAAAATATCTACAATCAGCATCCCATCGGTAATGAATGTTAATACAGCAACAGACTCTTATCTGTACATTACATCTCGACTAAATGATGCAGATCAAGTGAAATTCTGGAACTGGGTGAATGTCGTACGCACGGGTTCCGTTGTAGATGTGCCTTCGTGGGTACGCCTAGTAGATGTTATGTACTCGTCAAATTAAGACAATTTTATAAACAGTAGGGAAGTGTTCACGGCACTTCCCTTGTCAAATTAAATTCAAATATTTATTAAAGTCATTTTTCATAAAATATTCAGAAGTTTTTCATATGCAGTCAGTAAAAAAACGTTTATTACTTTGGTATGCTGCATTCAGGCTGATGATTGCATTTGCCCTGGTGCCTTCATTTCTGCAAAATACTTCCTCGGTACATATATGGGATTCTGCGGCCAATATTGTTCTTTGTAGTTATTTAATTACAGCTTTAATTCAGTTTATTTCTCTGTCTTTCTACAACAAAAAAAAAGATATTCAAATTTTACTTTTAAGTAGCATGGATGTGATTTTTATGGCTTTTGTGATCCTCTTCTTTGGGATCAATCAAGTTCATATTACGCTCTTATTGGTTGTTAATATTTTCATCATAAACTTAGTGCATGAAAAACAAAAAGCCCTTTATTTTACGCTTATTTCAATTCTGAGCGTTATTTATATACCTCTGTTAGGGGCTATGTTTGATAGCTTGGCGCTTACCTTTAATATTGTGATTATTACCATTTTATTTATTGTCGTTTCTTTTTTTGCAAATGTGCTTACAAATATGCTTAAAAACCTAGAGGCAATCAATGAAACAGCAGTAGACGAGATATATGTTTTAAAAGACGTTAGTGCGGCTTTATTGCAAGAAATCAAATCTGGTTTCATATTATTTGATGAAAAAAATAAAATGATGATGAAAAATGCGGCTGCTGAAATGGTAATTAAGAATATGCAGCTTGGTGTAGGTAAGCATAATTCTCTAATAGAAATTCTACAAATAGCATCTAATGAACTTAATGGTAAATCTGGTTGCATCCAAAGCAATGGTATTGAGTATATTGTTACCTCGAATAGCATCCTATTGAGCGGCAAATCCTTTAATTATTATTTCATAGAGCCAATAGATCAAATAAAACAAAAAATCCAACAAGCAAATCTGATGCAACTAGGTCATTTAGCGGCATCAATTGCCCATGAAATTAGAAATCCTCTTGCTTCAATTACACAAGCAAATGAATTACTAGGCAGAACGGATCAAGAGCAGTTGCCTATGTTGAAGGGTGTTATTGGTATGCAATGTGAGCGTATAAACAACATCATTACTTCGACCCTTGATTTGGCAAAGTCCAAATCTGCAAACAGTGTAGAGATAGATTTTGAGGGTTTTAATGCCCTTGAATTAGCTGATCTGATATCAAGACTTAAAAATAACGTCAAAATCATCTTAAATACTAAAAAAAAATTGGTTTTTGATAATATGCACTTGAGCCAAGTAGTAGCAAACCTGTTGCAGAACGCGGATCGCTATAACGATGCGTCCTTTGGTGATATTGAAATTGAATTACTAGATTACAATGAAATGCAATTGGCCTTAGAAGTCAGAAACTACGGAAATAAAATTTCTGAGGCTGATCAAGTTAAATTGTTTGATCCGTTTTTTACAACTTCAAATAAAGGAAATGGACTGGGTTTGTACATGTCGAAAATGCTTTGTGATTTAAATAAGTCACAAATATCTTATGAGTACATTAATGACAAATCTGTGTTTAGAATTGTATTCGGAGTCTCCCCATAATGCCACCTAGAGTTTTACTAATTGATGATGAAGTTCAATTATGCGTATTGATGCAGATGAATATACAAAAATTAGGATATACGTGTGATTACTGCCATTCTGTTGGAGAGGCCATTGTCAAATTAAAAGAAAATAAATATTCATCCATTTTAACTGACCTAAATTTAGGTGTGGGTGGTTCAGGATTGGATATTGTAAAATATGTCTATGCAAATCATCCTGATACACCTGTCATCGTGTTAACTGCATATGGAAGTGAAAAAGCTTCCGTTGAGGCATTAAAAGAAGGTGCTTTCGATTTTCTAAGCAAACCTATTCCGCAAGAACAGCTAATATCAATTCTTGATAAGAGTGTTCACAAGCGCGAAAATAGTGATAGTTTTTTGAACGGCCTTGTTAGTGAAAGTATTCTTGGCGATTCAGTTAAAATGGTTGAGTTGAAGGCCAATATTACTAAACTTGCCCAAGGTCAAGCCCCAGTTTATTTATATGGTGAATCTGGTGTTGGTAAAGAGCTTATCGCCAATACCATTCATAAGCTCAGCAATCGAAATAAAGGTGCTTTCGTTCCTATTAATTGTGGTGCTGTACCTCAAGATTTGTTGGAAAGCGAACTGTTTGGGTATAAAAAAGGAGCTTTTACAGGTGCCTCAAGCGACAAAATTGGCCTTATACAATTAGCACATGGTGGCACGCTCTTCTTGGATGAAATTGCCGAGCTTCCATTGATGATGCAAGTTAAATTGCTTCGTGTTTTGCAGGAAAAGAAAATTAGGCCTATTGGGAGTAAAGAGGAGTTATCTGTTGATTTTCGATTAATTACTGCTACTCATCAAAACTTACAGAAAATGATTGAAGAGGGTAAGTTTCGAGAGGATTTATTTTTCCGATTATATGTAATGACGATAAATATTCCACCTTTGCGTGAAAGAGGTGCGGATATTTTATTATTAGCTGAATCAATTAAAAACAAACATTATGACAACTGGTCTTTACCGCGTAAGCAATTCACAGAAGAAGCTAAACTTTGGTTGCTGAATCAGCCATTTAAAGGCAATATTCGTGAGTTGCAAAATGTTATTGAACGCGCAGTAACCTTTTCTGATCATCCTCAAATTACACTTGCGGATTTCGAAAGAATTGAGTTTCATCAAAAGTCAATTAATAAACCATTGCTGCAGAAAAATGAGACAATTTTGAATGAATTAGAACTCTCTGCTTTGTTAGAAGGCGGCTTGGAAAATTATATAGATAGTATTGAGAGAAATATTCTGTCGCAGATAATGACTCAAAATAAAAACAATAAAACTGAGGCCGCGAAAACGCTTAAATTGAGTTTGCGATCTATGCGTTATCGTTTAGAAAAGCATGGCCTGGGTTGAACGCATTTTCATTATAAAAAAAGCCACTTTGAAGTGGCTTTTTTTATTAATGAAATGAAAAGTTATACATTCATAATAGGGTGCATTTGTGGCATTAGTACCAAACGAACAACACGTGCTTTATATGATGGTGTATTTTCATCTTCTGATAGTAGTTTCATATCAACTTGAACCGTACAGCCATTATTGTGAAGTCCGGTATATGAAAAGTTGATTAGTTCATTACGTTGAGCATGGCTAATTAAGCCATTGTAATCTTCTAGCTGCATGATATGAGGGCAAAGGACTGTTTGCGCATTATCATTAATTAAATCTGTGAATACCACCAGACGGTCAAGCTCTGCTTGGGGAAAATCGTCAGGATATCGATCTAAGTTTGGCTTTACGGCCACTTGTTTGAAATTGCCGATATTTGGTGCAAAGCCAGTATATTCACTATAAAACATACTAGTGGTGTCTTTTGAATATTCTCGCGCCGTGATAATTAGATTGATAACGACTTCTTTATCTGAATTGTGTAAGTCCAAGTTCAGCAACATATAGTCTTCGGAATTAATTTCAGCAGGATCTATACTTTTGTTTGTGAAGTCATTATTAATAATTAATGAACCATCGAAAGTATGGGTGGTGCTTTTATCTTCTTTTATGACTTTGATGAGGTCAAATCCTAGCGAAGCAGCATAATCGAGACTTAACTTAAAAGAACGACTAACAGTGACGTATTCGCCATTATCGTAACTAATCAAATAAGCATTATTGCCTGCCAAGTGATAAATTTCGACATCTACGTCACCATTTTTGTCTTTGATAGATGAAAGTAATAAATTACCAAAAAATGATAAGGATTTTTTGTTTGTGTATTTTGTTGTGAAGTTATCGTATACGGAGTTTTCGCCTAGGGCTAATACAATTTTGGGCGAAGAAACAACTTGATAAGGTAGAGAGGAATCAATACCGAACTGTGGGTTTTTGATTACAAGTTCATTGCCTTTGTCTATGATACTAAACATGTTTGTACGTTTCAGTGTTGTTAGATGAGTTAAATATAGCATAGTGAAAAATAGGTTTTCTAAATATAGGCTAAATGGACGTACATTTGCATGTGCAAAATATGCTTGTGCTAATATCCTTGTAGTTATTTATAGTTCGAGCAAACAATGGCTATTGAAAAGAACAAAAAACCATTTGCGCTGAGTATTTTGTTAATGGCAATGAGTCATTCGGCATTTGCTAAGCCAGAAACATCTTTAAGCACAATATTTAATGATTTTGACTCAGTTCAATCTAATAACAGTCAAATCTTACCAATAACTAAACGCAACATTGACCCAGATGTCTACTATGTACAGATAAACGCTTCTGCAGGTGACAAGCGGTTTAATTACCCGGTCTTCGAGCGAAGATATATGCCGTCAGATTTGCGTAATATTAAGGTTACATACAAACGTATTGCAAATGGCTTTAAAGCACCTATTGAGTTGATGGCGACTAAAGATGCTCTTTCATCCTATCTATACCAGGATAAGAGTGCGGGAACTTTATATGGCCTGTATTGTCAACGCATGTTGGCATTTAACCAGGGCATGCCATCAGTAAAAAACATAACTGTAGATGAAGCCATAAAAGAAGAGCAGTACTTTGATTTCTTGAACCAAACAATCCAATCACAATCAGATGTTGATGCAATTATTCGCTACTACAATCAACGTTTGAACAGTCGTGATGTAAACATATTAATGAATTGGTTCGAAAGCAACTCTACATATCCAACTGAACAAACTGTTAAGCAAATTTTGGGAATTTAACTGATGAAAAAAGTAATTTTAGCAATAATGGCTATTGCGTCTACAGCGGCTAATGCTGAGATTATTCTTGAACATGCATCCTTAAATTCGGGTGGGTATGTGAAAAATATTTCAGTTGTTCCGCAAGATTTGAGTGTGGCTGTCGGAAAATATCAGCTCTCTTATAGCATTTATAAAATGGCCTATAACCACGAATTTTTAGCTGCAAAACATGTTATTGATTTGCTTCCCATGAGCGAGCAGGGGAAGGTCTATGCTTTTTGGCATGCAGCTAATATTGAAAATAAACTTGATCCAAAAGGAGTGCCAGATGGTAAAGTTAAAATTAGTGATATTCTTAAAAAAAGTACAGTTAACACAGTAGGTCTACGTACGTTAGACGATTACGATGCATTTATGCGTAAATACTACACTGAAAAAACAAATCAGATAATTTCGGTTAGTGCATCAGAAAAAATAGGTGAATTTGTCCCTTTTACCATTACCAATAATAGTGGATTCAATATAAATAAAATATACGGAAAGGCCTACCTGGTTGATTCAAACACAGGCCAGTACCTAACAGAATACGACATAAACAAATACATCATAGTTCCTTCCAAGAAAAGTGATATATTTAATTTAAAGTTTGACTCCACAGACCCGGATCAGGTTGATGCTCAGGGGCGTTCTTTAGCTTATAAATTCGTAGTCACGGGAGTAGATTTCAGTAATGCTGCTAGTTTTTACCCTGATAGTTATTACTACGAAATAAAGCGCCTTGGAGGTGTATTCGCTCTACCCAAGGAGTGATCAAAATCTTTATTTTCTAGGATAGATTATGAGTGTTCCAAATAACATCCCTCTTAATGGTATTGATAGCCTTTATACGTTGCAATCGCAATTACACCGGTTGCTTCGTTTAGCCGAAATATATCAAACTGATCTTAATACGCTAAGATTGCAGGTAGATCATAGTGAAAAGGTTGTAGATCAGTACAATGCCCGTAATTGCAATGATTATTTTGGCTTTATGCGCCGAAGCAATAAGGAGCTTGAAACACGACTCGTTACTTTGCATAGGGATCTTGTGACTTTAAAGAGGAAATATAATGAAATTGGCAATGTTGTGAATATTACAAATGAAAAAGATCAAGGTAATATCATTAATTTTGTTAAACTCAATATTTCCTCAAATCAACCAAAAACGGAATTGCAAATTAATACTCTTTTCTCTAAATTGGAATTGAAACTTGAATCATTAAATGAAATTCAAGTCACAACGGTCAACAAAACAAACTTAATTATTGCTAAAATGCGAGATCAAAGTATTTAATATTCTGGCAATCTATGTTTAATGGCATCACAACAATTCTGATAGGGTATTTATTTTTATTCTTAATGTGTCTTTGTTGTGCTGTTGTCTTGTTTGATAGAGTCTATTTGAATGGTAGGCTCTACTCTAAAAATGAATACCGTCCTTGGTTCCTGCAGATATTCTATGAAGCTTTACCAGTCCTTATAGTAATTATGGTTATTCGGACATACGTAATTCAACCTTTCTCAATTCCATCAGAATCAATGTATCCCCAATTAACACAAGGTGATTACCTTTTAGTTAATAAAACTAGTTATGCGTTGAAATTTCCTTTCACTAATCAAAATTTAATTAAACTGCATGAATTAGAACGCGGAAAAGTATATGTTTTTCAATATCCATTAGATACGAATACCTTTTTTATTAAGCGACTTATAGGGAAAGGTGGTGATACGTTAAGATTCGTAGAAGATGATTTATATATAAATGGGGTTAAGGTACATCGTTCAGATGCTCGCGGAAATGACATACCATATGATCTTAACCATCGATATACATATGAAACAATAAATGGAAATACTTATTTAATCCGCAGGGGGATGAAAAAAGATTCCGAATACTTCAATAATAATTCATCCTTTTTATTAATTAGACAAAATACAAATAAAAAAGATGGTGTTCTTATCGATGATGAAACTCGAAGAAAGCATGATTTATCTATTACTATTCCCGAAGGGTATTATTTCTTTATGGGCGATAATCGCAACGATAGTAGTGATAGTCGTGAATGGGGCTTGGTAGGGGAAGACTTAATTGTTGGGCGAGCAACAAGAATCATGATTCACTCAATTCCGAATAGTCCAGTACTTAAACGATTTACATTTGAGCGAAATAAGGCCATTAAGTGATAAATTTGAGCAATTAATGGCTTTATTTGCAAATAGTTTTATTGATGTTGCTATTATTGACTAAAATATTCAGTCCCGAATTTGGAAGCTCCGCATGTCCCTGGTCGCGCAAAGAAGATATAACTCCTTTTTTACCGAATTTATTAAGCAAGAATTATTAACAGAAGAACAAGCGGCAAGTATCTCAGAAAAATGCCAAGAAGAAGAAATGGACTTCTGTGCTTACTTGTTAAAAACGGAGATCGTTCCAACTTCTGAAATTGCAAAAATTCTTGCTCATACATTTAAATACCCTTTATTTAACTGGGATACCTACGATCCGCAAACCATACCACGTTCAATTATTGATGAGCGTAGTGTGGCGCAAACGGGCGTGCTGCCATTATACGTAAAGGGGAATGATACAATTGTTTGTGCGATTAGCAACCCGCAAAACGTTCAAGAAGTTGAGGCGGTCGGCAGCTATACTGGATTGAAGACTGAGATTGTTATTTCAGATCACGCCAAGCTAATGGACTTCATTGGGCTAAACTTTTCCACTTATGAAATTAATGGGATAACAAAAGAAGACCTAATTAAAAAAATGGTCGATGATGGAACTGTATTAGAGAATCGACAACAAAAACAGGAGGTAGATGATCCTGAAAACAACACACCATTAATTAATTTTTTAAATAAAACTCTGCGTGATGCCGTGCGAGAAAAAGCATCAGATTTGCATTTTGAACCATTTGAAAAACATTATCGAATCCGTTTTCGTGTGGATGGTGTATTGCAGGAAGTTTCTAGTCTTCCTCCCGAAATTGCTCCACGCATCACATCAAGATTAAAGGTATGGGCGGGTTTGGACATTTCTGAAAAACGATTGCCACAAGACGGACGCATACGCTTGGCTGTGACAGATACCAAATATATTGATTTTCGTATGAATACTTTACCCACGGCGCATGGTGAAAAAATTGTATTGCGTATTTTGGATGGGAGCTTAGCTAAACTGGGTATTGAGATGCTTGGTTTTAGCGCACTTCAAAAAGACATGTACTTGGATGCCTTGGCTCAACCTCAAGGAATGATTTTAATTACTGGGTCAACTGGTTCGGGTAAGACAGTTTCTCTTTACACTGGCCTAAACCACCTTAATAAAATTGGGGTGAATATTTCAACTGCAGAAGATCCAATTGAAATCAATTTAGATGGCATTAACCAAGTAAGTGTGAACATTAAAACTGGATTGACATTTGCAACTGCTTTACGTGCTTTTTTGCGACAAGATCCTGATGTAATCATGGTGGGTGAAATACGTGACTTAGAGACAGCGGAAATTGCTGTGAAAGCAGCACAAACAGGCCATATGGTGATGTCCACGCTACATACAAATAGTGCAGCGGAAACCTTATCTCGTTTACGTAATATGGGTATCCCAAGCTACAACTTAGCAACCTCGGTAAACCTTGTTATTGCCCAACGCCTTGTTCGTAAGTTATGCCAGAAATGTAAAGTAATTGATGAGAATATTTCTGAGCATGTTTTGCAGGAACTTGGTTTTACAGATGCTCAGATTGAGACTGGATTTACTATATACAAGGCCAAAACAACTGGGTGTGATTTATGTGAATCAGGCTATAAAGGGCGCGTAGGAATATATGAAGTGGTAAAGATCACGCCTGAAATAGCAAAAATAATAGTTGAGGATGGGAATGCAACTCAAATAAATGAGATTTCTCAAAAACTAGGTTTTAATAACTTGCGACAATCTGGGCTTGAAAAGGTTCAGCTTGGTTTAACCAGTATTTTAGAAGTAATGCGCGTTACAACTAATAATTAATGGACTTGCAGCGTGAGTAAGATTTAAGACGAAACCAAAGGATAAGAAATGTTTAGAATTAGCCCCCCTGCAAATAAAAGCTTGTCTTTAATATTTTCAGACAATCCACTGGCAATTGATGCGATTGTACAGGGTTTGAAGGCTGACCGTATTGTTCAGCGAAAGCGTGTTGACGTTGAAGAAATTATGATAGCAGGTGCAGCATTTGCTTTCAGAATTAGTCGTCCGCACAAAAAAGAGAGAGCTGCAATTATTCAACTGACAGAATGTGGTCGATTAATTAAGATATATATCGAGTCTGAAAATATGAGTCTTTCGGGGGTTGGGTATAAGTTTAATTTCTACCCCACTGCAGCATTATTAAACGCCGAACGAGACGATATTGTTGAATTTTCTCGGTCGCATTTGTTTATGTTGGCTTACATCTTACTCAAATTGTCATCGGGTTATGATTTTGTTATTACCCGTGATACAAAGAAATTGGATACCGATAATCCTATCGTTGCTCTTTATGAAGCCTGTATTGATAATGATATCCGATCTACTGTTATCTCTTATAGCGAGCCAGAACTTTATGAAAGTTATGAAACTAAAGTCCATATTTTAAAGGATCAAGGTATAGCTTATATAAGTGGAGAGGGTGTATCTCCAATGTGTATCACCATAATCGAAATATTTGCAAGAATGATGACCCCTTCAATTAAAGTGAAATACATAGAAAGCTAATCAAAAATTAAAAGTGATTTTCGATTTTTTTAAAATTTTAAAATGATCTTAAAAAATTGCTAATTTTATTAGCTATTTTTTTATTAGAAGTAATCATTTCAAAAAAATCAACTAAATGGAATAGTGATTTGTGCTTTCTGCAATTGATAGGAATTGCGACTTTACTTAAAAGTTAATTAGACAATCCGTATATTGTATAATATATTTGAGAAGTTGGCACGGAACTTAATTTTTAAATTTCTTTCCAATTTTATTAATCATCCATCACACGTCCCATGTTGAAGGTTTGCATCATGAATAGTCCCAAAAATCAAAAAGGTAACTTTTTAACATTTATGCTTGGGTTGATTTTATTTTCTGTCACGTTATTAATTGGAGTGATGATTTTAGCTCACCCTGTACTGTCAATTAGCGCCCCCCGAAATGATGAGCTTAATACAATGATTGAAGATGTAAGAAACACCTCACTTCAGTCTCTATTTAACTCCAAGGTCAATCAAGCCATGCAGGATGGCAAGATTACAAATAATGAGTTCTTTAAGCTAAAAAACATTTATAAGGGATATAAAACAGCGAAGTTAACGGGTTCTGATCAGCAATATATTTCGAAAATTCAAGCTGATGATAAAAGAAAAATTCAAGAAATGAATGATGCAAAAACTAAGAGTATTTTGCCTGATAATAAGGTTTTTTTATATTTCTGTTCGTTTATCGGCCTTATTTTTGTTGTAATTTTCTGCAGCCGAGTTGTCAAAGCCCAAAGGCCATAAGTTTTAAACTGCCATTCTTAATGAATGAAACTAAATGCTCTTTTTGTTACATGTGATTCATACTAGATCGCTCTAGTATGAATCTTTATGAGTAATTGGTACTGTAATTATTATTAGAAAATTCAAATTGCTTCTTGTTTAACTTTCATCAAATTTAAATTTGATGTGCAATATCCATTTATTTCATTCTCATGTGAACCCATAACAGCATTAACTTTTAGTGCTGTAGTAATTAGCCCAATCATGTGGAGAGCTTCTACACAGTCAGGTACAGTTGGTTCTACCAGATGAAATGAGTGCACTCCACCAATATAAAAGTTAAATGAATAGCTTTTTTTCTGTTCTTCATTATGCAGGTCTAATGAAATATATTTGGTGTTCCCGTTATCATGACGATATGCCCATACATAAGCTTTAATTACATCACTTGAAGATGCTGAGTCCAAAGCTAAAATTTTATTAAGACGTTCAATGTTTTCTTTGACCCAATCAACCACTGTATTTAATGTATAGGTCTCGCCGCTTGCTAATATTTCACAAATATTATCTCTCTCTACAAAATCTACGGGCATAAATTCTTCTGAGTTAAAAAATTCATCGTCATTTTCTGAATTAGATGTTGTGTTTTGGTTTGTCATAACATTACCTTTTTTTAAATTAAAATATTTCTTTAGAGCATAAGATTTCTTTTAGCACTTAAACCCCTTGGATAACCCGTAGAGCCTTAAAATTCAAACTCTGACTGGCATTACGACATATAAAGTGTGTTCATTTTGGATAGCCTTGACCAGTGTTGAACTTGTATCACCACTCATGTACATCTCTACAAATTGATTGTTAAGTGTAGACATGATTTCAATTAAATACTGTGCATTGAAACCGATACAAACTTCATCGCTTGCGTATTTAATCGGAATTTCTTCAAAGGCTTCTTCTTTGTCGCTGTTATTGGTATCAATTCGAAGAAGGTTTGTAGAAAATGTAAGTTTAATGATTCTTAATTTTTCATTACTTAAAATTGCGACACGCTGCATTGCATCTTTAAATAAACCCGTATCAATCACGGCGATCTTGTTGCTGTCTTTCGGTATGACTCGATTGTAATTAGGGTATTTAGCATCAAGCAGTAAGATTGTGTTGTCTATGTGAAGGGTGTTGCCGGAAGGTGTATTTATGATGATGTTGTAGGCCATTAAGTCTGTATGCATACGTAGTTCAATGGGCTTATCCTCAGAATCAAGTTGCTTACTTAAATCATGTACCGCTTTGCGTGGAAGAATGATGTGTTTTTCGCTGTTGATTTGGGAGAAGTCATCACACTTGGATTCAAACTCCGAGCAAGATAAGCGATGACCATCTGTGGTCACAATCTTTATGCTATTTTCTTTAATATCAAATAAAGCCCCAGTTAGATAATATCGCACGTCATCTACAGCCATAGAGAACATCACATTATCAATATTGCGTTTCAAATCTCCTTGGTTTGTGCGCACAATTATTGGTGTGGCTGATGACTTATTCATGAGTGGGTAGTCAGTTGCATCAAGCGTTGATATAGAGAACCGACTCTGGCCTGATGTTAAAATACATCTGTTGTTTTCAACGGTGATATCTAGCAAAGAACCAGGCGGCAGGGATTTGCAAATTTCTAAAAGCTTACGGAATGGAATAGTTGTAATACCAGGCACAATACATTCATTAGTTAGATTACATTGTACGATGGTCTGAATTTCTAAGTCTGAACCTGTTAGGGTCATTTTTTCTTTATTAATTTCCACTTTAACATTGCTTAAAATATTCATTTGATGCTTGCGCTCAATTGCAGTAGATAGACAACTTAAAGCTTCATTTAGATAGTCTCTAGCAATTCTAAATTCCATACTGACTTCCTGATTCTTTTACGTTAATTTTATGATGATATTTTAATGATATTTGGAATAGAAATTACAATTGTTAGTAAAATCAGCTTAACTTTTAATGTCCCAGTGTATTCGAATGACAGCTATAAAGTCCTTTTGGAAGAAAACAGAACCATTGCGAATGATTTTTGAAAAATTGCGGATTTCTATTCTGATTTTTATTTTTAGTTTTTTTGGTGCCAATACTTATTTAGATCTGAATCCAAAGTGGGATAAACCCATTTATATTGTTCTGCACCCAGTAAACCCCTCTAACAGCGAGAAGGTGAAGACTTATATAAATGGGTTAAAACAGTCACAGTTTGATGAAATATCTAAATATATGAGCGACTATGCTACTAAATATTATGGGAAGCGAGTATCTATAAATTATGTTCTGGCAAACCCTATGGAAAATGCACCGCTTGATGTTACCGAAGAACAAGCATCCACTATTCTTGGTGTGTTGACGTGGACTTTACAATTCCGACTCTATGCCATGTTAAATCTTAAAAAAGAAGATATCGGCGTTGATGGTGTTATATATCTAAACTATGCACATGATGACCGAGCAACGTTAAATCGATCCACGGCGCTGCAGCGCGGACGTGTAGCCTTAGTCAATGTTCATGCGAACCCCGAAGATGATCGACAAACCAATATGATTATTGCACATGAATCTTTGCATTTATTCGGCGCTCAAGACCGATACGATCCGTATTATGGTAGTCCTATATTTCCAGAAGGCTATGCTGATCCAAAACAAATCCCGTTATATCCGCAAAAAAGAGCTGAAATTATGGGTGGGTATATTCCAATGAATGAGAGAGACTTTTTAGTTCCAGATAATCTGGATAGTGTTATTATTTTGCAACAAACTGCAAAAGAAGTGGGGTGGTTGGTTAATGCAAATAAAAACAAAAAAGATAATTAAAAAATGAGTGGTAATTGTATTGTTTAATTGAAATTTATTCGATATATTAACAATTCGCGATATGCAAGCGAAAATTTTATCTTGGATTAGTGATTCACTATTCATATAAAAAACCCTCTGTAAAGACAAAAAAGCCTGTAATTGTTTACAGGCTTTTTATTTTTCGTTAATTAGATATTTAGATATTTAGATATAGTTGTATATCAACACAATAATTCCTGAAACGCTTATTGCGGTGCCAAATGCAAATGGACGACTTTCTTTGTGCTTAATGTAAAGTGCCGCTCCAATAATGCATCCAATAATTGATGACATCAAAATAATATATGGGAGTAGTAACGCTCCACCCCAAGCACCGAATACAGCTAACAATTTAAAGTCACCTTGTCCCATGCCTTCCTTGCCTGTAAACAGCTTAAATAGAGCACATACAATCCATAAACACAGGAAACCAATTATTGCGCCGTAAATAGATTGTTCAGCGCTGATAAATACATTCTGAGTCCCTAAGAATAACCCAAGGCCTAGTAATGGGAAGACGATCCGATCTGGTAGAATTTGATGGTCGTTGTCAATAAAGAACAAGACGATACAGCCCCAGTACAAAACAATTAAGCTTAAAGCTTGAATAGACGCACCAAAGGCCAAGGCAATACCAACAGATCCTAAGCATGTTAAAACTTCAATGAGCGGGTAGCGTATGCTGATGGGATGTCTGCAATTGCCACATTTTCCTCTTAGCATAGCCCAACTAAAAACAGGGATGTTTTGATACCACTTGATTTTCGAGTGACATGTAGGGCAATGAGATGCCGGTGAATTAAGAGTGATTTTTTCAGGGGCTTGGGATACTTCAATTTTTAAAAAATCATGACACTGCTGTCGCCATTCGTTGTTTAAGATAATAGGGAGCCGATGGATCACCACATTCAGGAAACTTCCAACCAATAGTGAAAACATCCCCACTAAAATGTAAAAGACATTTGGGTTTTCTTGTATAAATTGAATCGTCTCAAACATATAAGGCCTAATTGAATTGAATAATTTCCAAATTTTAATCTAAAAACTTTTCGTAAATGGTATTTAAGGCAAAATAATGATAAAAGATTTTTAATTGGATTAAGAAGTTGCAATGACTATGCATAATAATCAATTTTTGAAACGGTTTTTTGAAATTATTGCCGGTAAGTCATTACCACACACAGCAGATAAGTATGACCATATTAAATTTGAGGTAACAATAACGCCAGAAGTGAAGGGGGAAAACCCAATTGTTATTTTTTCAGGGGAACATTCTATCTTTCCGATTATTGTGGAGCACCCAGTAAACAAACATCATTTGATGCTAGGCTTTACAGATATTTGTTTTTTTGAAAAAACAACAAAAGTTCGAAAAGGGAAAAAGCGCAAAGAATTACTTATATTGGTAGATGAGTATTTAAGAAGTAATAAAATATTGTTGGAGACGTGTGGTGAGGTGCAATAAATTGCGACATGTCCTGTCGCATAATAATTATTTTTCCTTCGCATTAGTGGATTGTTTATTTAAAATACGTCAAAACGTATGTAGTTCGGGGTAAATATCAGATGTCACCAAAATTAAGAATTTTTGCTGAGAAAATTGTGAGAAGAGTGTTTGTAATTTTTCTTCTGTCAATGCTTGGGTTTGTTGGTTATCTTTCAGCGTTGTTTGTTGTTGGTGATACTGAAAGTTTGCAAGTCATCCTCTCTACACTTAATGCAAACATTTCAGAAGCAATAAAAAACCTTGTTGCCTTAGATTTTCAAGCTCTTTTCGCTCAATGGGTGGAAGGCCTGTACTCTATAGTTCTTCTTGCTGCATTGGGTCTCCCATTCTTATTGTTTAAATATCTATCAAAAGAGAAAACACAATAATTCTGGAATTAGAAATAAAAAAAAGACAGCATAAATGCTGTCTTTTTTTATTGTGGAAATTAAGCCACGGCACCCATTTGAAAGATAGGGAGATACATCGCGATAACAAGTCCACCCACCAAGACACCCAATACAGCCATGATTAATGGTTCTAGCATTGCTGTAATACCGTCTACGGCGTTATCCACTTCACTTTCATAGTGTGATGCAACTTTATCAAGCATCTCATCCAATTTACCGGACTCCTCACCAATTGATGTCATTTGAATTGCCATGTCTGGGAATCTTGCGCTGTTGCGCATAGCAAAAAATAGAGACTGACCATTTACAACATCGCTGCGAATTTCTTCAACAGCTTCTTCATATACAACGTTGGCAGTCGCTTGGCCGGCATTAATGAGAGATTCAGAAAGAGGTACACCTGCAGCAAATGTTGTTGCCAGTGTGCGGCTAAAACGCGCAATGATAGCCATGTAGATCAGTGAGCCAAATACGGGTATGCGTAATGAATATTCAGCAAGGGAATTGCGAAATTTTGGACTGCGATTGTAGAAATTTTTAAGACCAAAAATAATTGCAATGATTCCAATTAGGAGGAAGATGCCGTCTTCTTTAATGAAGTCGGATAGGCTCACAACCATTTGTGTATAAGCGGGTAATTCACTACCGAAGGACTCAAATAGATCTTTGAATACTGGAATTACCTTAAGCAATAAAATAACGGTCACAACTAAAGCAACCAATAGAACTGTAAGTGGGTATTTGAGTGCTTTTTTAACTTTGGCCTTGGTCAGTTCGCTTTTTTCTTTATAGTCTGCAATACGCAACAACATACCATCCAACGTACCAGAGTTTTCGCCCGCACGAACTAAAGAGCATGTTAAGTGGTCAAACACGTGGGGATGTCTTGATAGAGCTTCATCAAAACTAAGTCCAGATTCAATGTCTGCTTTTACTTGGTTTACAATGCGCTTCATCCCAATTTTATTAATACTGCCATTAATTAGCTGCAGCGATTGTATTAATGGGATACCGGCACGCATCATAACGGCAAGTTGTCGAAAGAGGATAGCAATATCGATTGACTTAATTCGTCCGCTCAAAATTGCAAAATCACTTTGCTTCCGAATACTTTTAATGTTGATGTTTTGATTTAATAAGAAGGTACGGGCAGCACCTTCATTTCGCTCTACAACCACACCACTAATTGTTTTTCCTTTGCTGTTTGTACCTTTGAAAGCAAAGTTAAATATTTTTTCGCTCATATATTCCCCCAATTAATAAAGCACATCGGAGTAACTTGACTCAGACGTTTGCACGATAGAATTGCCGACATGATTTAAATTGCCAATTGTTAGTGTAGTGGGGCTGTTAGCTTTGCTGAACGAAGCCTCTACAGCTTGAATGTTTTGCCCTGCGCTTAGGTTTCTATATAGGGTGTTATATCGTTGTGTAACACGGCGCACATAATCTTGTGTTTCACGAAATGGAGGTATGCCTTTGTATTTATCAACGTTACCTTCACCTGCATTGTATCCGGCAAGTGCTAAGCGGACATCACCATTGAAGCGTTTAAGTAGCCAACTAAGATATCGCGCACCTCCGTTAATATTTTGTGTGGGGTCGTAAGCATTACTCACATTAAAACGCCGTGCAGTCGCGGGCATTAATTGCATTAGACCTTGTGCACCGACTGGGGAACGAGCATTAATATTAAAACCTGACTCGGTATGCATTACGGCTTTAATCAATCCTGGGTCGATATTAAATTTAGAAGCTGCGCGAACGATATGCGCATCATATATGCTTTTATTTTTCTCAAATCCTTTTGCTGCAGATGCTATTGAATTTCCCCAGTTAGAATAGGTGTGTATATTTGAGTCTGGGAACTTCGTTATATTTACTGTACGAAAGGCTTTGCTATCTTGCTTTTTATCAGTAAGCAAAATATCACCAGTTGAACTTGTATAGGTGTACATCGTTTTAGCATTAGCAGCACTTAAAAATGATAAACACGATACAAGTATGCATGTGGCTGTTTTATTCATTTGACCTCTAGTGATTCGTAGCACCAATTTTTCCGTAGGATAGCAAAATATAAATTTTGTTGTTTTTTTTAAGCCCTAAAAGTAGAAAAATAATAAGTAGTGGTTTTTTTTGACCGTTTTATGCTTTAAAAACGCTTTTTTTTACAGAACTGATAATATCGCCAAAAATTAATACCGAATATTAATGGGGCATGGCTTTGATCAATCGAAATAAGAACCAAGGGATTGTGGCAGTAGACATTACTGCAGCCACCTTGATGGTGCTGAATTTAGCAAAACAAGGAACAAAATTTAAAGTTTCAGGATTGGGTGTATCCAGATTGGAAGAGAATGTCGTCTCTAATGGTCGAATTTTAAATAAAGATGCATTTAATAGTGCGCTTGAAACGATTGCAAATGTACATCAGCTCAAAGGTAAAAAAGCAGTTTATGCTCTTGCACCAAGTCAGGTAACTACAAAAACTGATTTCTTTTCCCCAGAAATTCCAGATAAAGAACTGGAAAAGCAAATCAGCAATAACTTTAGCCGCTATTCAGCCATCTCCCTAAAAGAAGCTTCATTTGATTTTCGTAAAACTGGTAATAAAAAATCAGATAAGGACGAAATTGCCATATATGTGGCTAAGAGTGAGTTCTTAAATGATCGAAGCCAGTATTTAGAAAATATGGGGTTAGCCCCTAAAGTTGTAACAACCATTGCCGCATCAATTGAAGAATTTGTCCGTGTATTTGGTATTGGGGCAGGTAATACTGAGGCATTTGCTATTTTCAACTTTGATGCTGCTCAATCAACATTGTTCATCTTGAAAGGAACACGGGTTATTGTTCAGCGAAGTTTCGATATTGGTTCAAATCGTCTCATAAATGATGTACGTTCCTACTTCCCGAATGAAGCCATTAATACTCTTGACGATATTCAATATAACGAAGGGGTACGAGAAAAATACGAAGAACAAATGCTTCCACAATTCATTACGAAGGTATGTGATGAAATTAGTCGTGAAATTCAGTTGTATCAAACGGGTGTATCAGCGAGCGAAGTTACCGATATCTATTTTGGTGGTGAAATCGCAAGTTTCCCTGAATTAATTCGAGCAGCTAAAACCGAATTTAGAGCAAAAGTACAAGAGCTTAGTTATCTTGATAAGCAAATTTTGACTTTTTCAAACGCTAAAGAAAAAGACATCTTTGTTCAAAGAGAAAAAGAACTTTTTATGTTGGTTGCCGTGGCGTTGGCCGGGTTAAACCCTGACTTACCAAACGTCCTCCCTTGGCGTGTTGAGTTGTTAGAAGCCAATAAAAAGGATTACCAAATCAAGGCTGTAGTTGCAGCACTTTTGGGTGGTGCCTTAGTTTATGGGTTTATGCAATACGGGAATGCTTTAGCCGATAAACAAATTGCCGCTAATGACTTAATTGTACAGAAGACTGCAGCAATCGATGCTGAGCTTGAAAAACAGAAAGATATTCAAGAAAAAAACCGCACGATGCAGCAAAAGATTGATTTGATCGAAAGCCTGCAAACAAACCGTACTGAAACCGTTCGCATAGCAAATGCAATTTCAGCATCTACACCAATGTCTGTGGTCTTAACAAAGGTTCAGCGTGAAGGTGAGGTGTTAACAGTTATAGGTCGAGCACAAAATACAGATGAAGTCATTTTGTTGATGAGAAACCTTAAAAACTCATTGATATTTGAGAATATCTTCATGAGTAGCTTTGTTACCCCTGATGATGATCCTGCACAAATGTCTTCACAACAGGATACTGAGCGTGGCTCCATTCCAGAGGATGATTATTCAACCTTTAGTTTAACGATGAAAATTAATATTCATGCTGACACAGGAATTGAACCCACTACACAAAATCAAATACAAGATGCTCAAGTCGCGCAGCCTGCAGCCCCGCAACCAACAGTTGTTCAACCTAGTGCAGCAGTGATAGCACCGGCACAAGCACAAGGTTCACAACCGCAAGCGGCTCAACCAGTTGTTGTTCAACCTGGTCAACCACAAGCAGCACAACCACAAGTTAGCCAGTCTACTGCAGATACCACACCACACCGTCAGCAAATGGTCGGTCAGTTTAACGGGGTACAATAACCATGTTAGGAATGAAAAAACGTACCGCTGAGTCAAAGGGCAAAAAGAAGGCTTTTGGTACTAAAGAAAAAATCAAACAGCCAAAGGCTGTCGCCGTGCCTCGCGAAAGCCTAATTGAGCAGTTAAAGTCTCTTGACCTTAATGAGTGTGGTGAATGGGATTTACGCCTGAAAATCTTATCGTGGGTGGGTATTACAGCTCTAGTGACCGCTGCAGGTAGCTTCTTTCTAGTAAAACCGATCTTTGATCAAATCTCTACGTATGAGTCAGAGCGCCCTCAAGCTTTAGACGCTCTACGGTCGAAGCAAGTAGAATTTAAGCGGGTGCAAGCGTTTCAAGAAAAATTTGCTGAAATGAACACTTATTTTAATCAGCAATTGCTGCAACTGCCAAAAGAGGCGGAAATTCCAGAATTAGTACAAGATGTGACTCATTCGGCACGTGCTTCTGGATTCAGCATCGTTACGGTCGGTCTGCAACAGGAAAAAAACACAGGAATTGTAATTGAGCAGCCTATTTCAATAGATGCGTCAGGTGATTTCCGCTCATTCGGTCGATTTGCAGAAAGTATTTCTGGATTGTCGCGTATCGTCAATATTGGCAATTTTACAATTGAGACAGACGACTCTAAGCGGACGTTAGCTCATATGCTTCCTCATGTGTCTTATAAGATAGAGGCCAATACATATCGATATTTAGAGCCAGTTGAACCAACTGTACAAAATGCACAAGCGAATGCAGAAACTACTATGGGAGCTAACTAATGAAGACTTTTAGTAAGATCACTTGTGCATTGATTGCATTACAGTTAGTTGGTTGCGGTTCTGATCCTGTTGTAGAGACTCAGTTAAAGATTCAAGAAATTGAATCGTCAGTAAAGGCCACGCCTGTTAAGGATGCTGCAGTAGTGGATACAAGTCCCGTCTTCTATATGCATGATCAAACACGAAACCCGTTTGTGCCTGAATCTTTACACACGTTGCTACAAAAGCCTAGCAAGGTATCTGCACCAGTCAACAACCCAAATCGCATCCGCTCTGTGCTCGAAGATTACAACCTCACTGAGCTGTACTTTATTGGTGTTGTTAAGAAAAATGGCAAAACATTAGGCCTGATTGAGACACCACAAAAAAGCATCTTCACTGTGTACTTAGGTTCTTACGTTGGCAATAGTAATGGTCGCGTTTCCAAAATTTCAAAAGACGGCATTCAGATTATAGAAGTGCGCCCTAACGGTGTTGGTGGGTATTACAACTTCACACAGAATATAAATGCAAAACCAGGTGTTGCTGAAAATGTCGATCAATACGGCGGAGTTATTCAACAGAATGCGAATAATTCGAATAGTAACGTAGCAAATAATCAACAATTTATGGCACAGCCGCGCTAATTAGCTAAGGAAATATATATGAAGATTAGTCATTCCAAAACGTTAGTGTTAAGTGCATTAACACTTAGTATCTTAAGTGCAAGTAGTACACAAGCAGCAGGTGTTCAGCCTTTTTTTCAATCGAAATCAAACGCAAAGACAACACCAGTAGCGGTTAAAGCCCCTATAACCCAAACACAAGCAAAACAAGAAAAAGCGCCTACACAGCCTTTCTTTTCTAGCAATGCGGATAAAAAACCTGTTTTAGCTGATGCAGGTTCAAGTAATAGCATTATTGATGTGGCGGCAGTTCGTACAACTGATAATGCCACTGAAATACATGTGACTACCAATGGCCTGGTGCGTCAACCCAAGGCTAAAAAAGAAGATAACCAACTGATCCTGACATTCGACAATTTAAGCTCAAATGTATCGGAAAAGCATGTGTTGGTAAAAACGAATGAAGTTGAGTCAATTCAACTTAATACTGACACCGAGTCACCTACGTTGAAGATCAATTTGGCTAAATATGGTCAATTTACAACGCGAATCGTTGGTAATACATTTATTCTTAAAATCTATCCAAGTGTTGTAACTACGGCTATTACTGTTGCTCCAACAACTGCGCTGACAGGTATTAATTTCACACGTAGTAAAGGTGGTGAAGAAAAGGCCATTATTAGTGTAAGCAATTTGAAAACGCCTGCAGATGTGAAACAAGTCAAAGATAAGATCTTGGTGACATTTAAAGGCTCTCAGTTCCCAAGCAATCTGGTGCGCAATCGTTTCTTCAACGATACAAAAGCGGTGTATTCATCAGCAAAAACTTACAATCAGAATGGCAATGGTATCCTTGAACTCAGTGTAAATGGTTCATACGACTATGTTGTTTATCAACTTGATAATCAGGTTGTCATTAATGTAGGTCGCAAAGTTGCGAAGGCGGCAGGAAATACAAATAAAGCCAATCAGTATTCAGGCAAAAAACTGTCGATGGACTTCCAAAATGCAGATATCCGCCGAATTATCCAAGTCATGGCTGAGCACACGGGTCAAAATATTGTTGCATCGGATTCTGTGGAGGGGACTATCTCTTTACGTTTAAATGATGTTCCTTGGGAGCAGGCCTTAAATATTATTAGCAAATCTAAAGGCCTGGCACAACGTCGAGACGGTAATGTGATTTTAGTGGCACCGCTTGCTGAAATTACAAGAAATGAGGCATTGGAAGCGACTGCTTATTCTCAATCAATGACGTTATCGCCTTTAGTCACTAAAGTTGTACAGTTGAACTATGCTAATGCTAAAAATGTAGCGGACATGTTGCGTCCGACACGTTCTGGTATGGATGGTGGTGCATTGAACCAAATCCGTATGGCAAATGCCGATGAAAGTACAACATCATTATTAAGTAGTCGTGGTAGCGTTTCTATTGATGAGCGTACTAACACTATTGCGATCACAGATACTAACGAAAAGATCAATGTCATTAAGTCTCTGGTTGAGCAAATTGATGTTCCTGTGCGCCAAGTGATGATTGAGGCTCGTATCGTTCGTGCTTCAACCAACTTTTCGAAAGCAATTGGTGTGAAGTGGGGCTTGCTCAAAAATAGTGGCTTGACGATGGCAAGTGACATGAACAATTTGACCACTCAATATAATAACAAGTATGGCGGTGAATCTGAGACAATTGATAGTAATGTGAACTTGGATTTAGGCCAAACTATGGGCACGTCAGGTATTGCATTAGGCCTAATTAATACATCTAAAACGCTTCTTGGCTTGGAGTTGTCTGCTTTACAAAGTGATGGTCTTGGTGAAGTACTTTCAAAACCGAAAATTCTCACTGGCGATAAACAAGAAGCACGCATCAGTTCTGGTGTAAAACTGCCATATCAAAGTACTAGTAATGACAATGGTACAACTACAGTCTTCCAAGAGGCCTTACTTGAGCTTCTAGTTACTCCAAGTATTACTCCTGATGGTACAGTACAAATGAAACTCGAAGTATCGAAGGATACTCAAGGTTCGTTGACAGATATGGGTTATGCAATTGACACCAATAAACTTAAAACTAATGTCTTAGTTAATGATGGCGAGACTGTGGTGTTAGGTGGTTTATTTGAAGAGACACGAAACAATGATGCATCAAAAGTGCCGTTGTTAGGTGATATCCCGGTACTAGGCCATTTATTCAAGAGCAAAAGCCGCATTATCAAACGCGAAGAACTCTTAATCTTTGTTACACCAACAATCATCAATGATCCGACAGCTAAAAACACCTTGGCTAACTTGGGTGATTCAAAGCTGATCTCATCAATCAAAGCGAATTAATATCTAAAATAAAAGCCAATAAGGGTAACTTATTGGCTATTTTTATAGGGTAATACATGAAAGCCTACAAATTTTTTTGGAATGAGGATATTAAAGATCAAGAAGGGAATTTACTATATCTCGCTGAGCGTTCGGTGGTTATTACTGCCCAGAACACAGATGCCGCAAAAGAGCAGTGGTCAAAGGAATATGACCGCGATGCAAAAAACCCAGTTGTACTCGAAGAAATACACTGTGTAGTGGAGCATGAACTCTTTAAGAAGGCGGTTGTTGTCACAATGCCGAATAGCTACACCTACTTTATTCCTGTAGAGGTGGTAGCGCGTAAACGCTCTTTGGAAATGACAGGTGGAGAGGCGGATGAAGTGGCAGAGCACTTAAACAAGGATACTCTTCCGTTGTTTTTAAGTGATCCGAATCTTATTTTAGCCTGGGCTAAAAAAATTCCTTGGTTTGATATTGAAAATGACCGTCATGTGCTAAAAACCAACAAAAAAATCACAATGAACACGTTGCAAGATTTTTGGGTTAATAACGAACATAAATTAGAAGCAGTATTGAAATAATCGTGGTCAGCAAAAAGATGGTTGTTTGGCTAAGAGTAATATATTCAAACAAAATATAGCGTTTGAAAAACATGGTTTATAGGATAAAATTTTGTGAGTAACGACACTGTAAGTTTTGATGTTATCAAATTTTTTCTTTTTTGTTCCTTAGTTGGAATTTTATTTATTATTTTTTTGCTGATTTATTTCAATACTGAGGATAGTTGGGATAAGCAATATTATTCTAACATTCAAAATCAGACTCAAAAAAATGAAGTTTTAGAGCTATGTGATTCAAGCTTAATTTGCTTTATGGACAGAAATATAAAATATGTTGAATTATTGGGTATAACTTCCAATAAGGCAAACGATAAAAAATATGATTACACTATGATCGTGAATAATAGTGAAGAAACTGAGGGAGATTCGGATAATTACTCCACGGATTACAGTTCAACAGCTCTCGATGCGTCAGTTGGATTTTATAATGTTAAGGGAGAGCACATAAGCTTTGAAGATGGTGGCACAGAAGAATCAAATAAACAGGTTAATCCTGGGGAGCATCAATCAAATACTTCATACATCCCACAATTAGTCACTCAAAAGCTTATCCCTCAATATCATACACTTGCTGATTATTGCAGTGATGCTGAAATGTGCATATCAAAAACAAATGTAAGTCTTGCCCAAATTCAGGATGATATTAAATCGATTGGTGTTGGGCAAAAATCCATAAGGTTTTTTATGAGGGAATCCATTTAAATTCGATATTAAGACAATATAGAAGTATTCTGTTTAGATAAAAACCGCACAATAAGCGGTTTTTGCATCATATCAACGTTTATACTTTGCTCGGTATTCCGATGCTTCTATAGAGTTTGGGTTGATGTGGTTCTAGGATTTTAGACCACGTCTATAAGTGATAATCTACTCCCCAATAAGCATGGGAAATGCTTGTTTTTGGAGTCAACCATGACACGAAGAAAACGTCGTAATCATTCAGCAGAGTTTAAAGTTAAAGTTGCTCTCGCAGCAATTAAAGGCGACCACACACTCGCTGAACTTTCTACTCAATTCGA